>JAEEGH010002527.1_pt1 | contig 49366 bp, 41 predicted proteins | sample 9134181 | NCBI WGS metagenome assembly JAEEGH01 (sample SAMN16246544, study PRJNA631951) | gut metagenome | biome: gut microbiome; feature: rumen; material: DP-attached | host: Bos | place: Iran: Karaj | collected 2018-10
ACCTGGTGCTCGACCTGATGGCCTACCTGCGCCCCGAACAGAAATTTGCCAGCATGGAAGACCTCGTGCGCCAAATCGGCATGGACGCCGACACCGCCAAGAACTACAACGGAAACCACTGGGCCGAATAGAAACCAGGCCCAAGTCGCTGAAAATTTCCTATGATTGGAGGGGTGGAGTTCAACATGAAAAAGATTCTTTTAATTTTTGTCTTTTTTCAAATGTCTTTTGCGATGGACCCTTCGATTGGGGCCGCGTTAAAGTGTATAGAAAAGAAAAAGATGGACGTTCATTCTATAGAAAAAATAAACGGGAAAATTTATGTTACAAGTTGGCTGATCGACGCTGGTTATAAATCGTGTGAATATAAAACAGACTATGGAACAATGGTTTTTGAATATAAAAGAAATTGTATTTTTGAGAAGAAGAATTGGCTTAAGAACGTAAATAATTTAAAAAGAAAAGGACTGTTAGCTGCAGTGCAGAATGATAATGAAGATTCTGTTATTGTGAGAGATAAAGATAAGGTTCTTTGGTCGTGTCCTCTGAAAATAGATGGTACGTTGGAATTCCAATTTTTGGATAAAACCAGGTTGATGGTTTCAATTGAAGATGGCGGAAATGGAGATGGAGACTCTATTGGGGTATTAGACAACAAATGCCAGTGGACTTTGTTTGAAAAGAAAGCGAGACTGCCTTATATCTACAGTGCAACATCAAGTTCACGATTCCTGGATTATGAACTAAAACATAAACCATATATTGTTATTTATGATTCGCTATACAATAAGTATTGGGGTACGTCAAGTTCATTTTACACATATGTTTCAACCCGCAATATTGCATGCGGTTACGATGATGATAAAACGGATTCAAGTAAGGCTTTGATTAAATGTATTAAGTGGACGGGAAACAATTTTGTTGAGGAAACATTGCCTCACAAGGTGGATGTTCCTGATAGCGAAGGATGCCTATGTGCATGCCCTTGGACGGAGCGGCTTTTCCCATGTGGCGACGGCATTTGTGTGCAGAATTATGAAACCAAGAAAATTGAGATTCTGCTAGACGAGTAAGTTCCAAACGCCTGAAAATTTCCTATGATTGGATGGGTATGCCAATCGAATTTATACAAGAGCCACAACCTACTGGATTATGCAGGAGTTAAATAAGAGGGTCGCCGTCGGCGGCCTTTTTCAGAGTTAATACAAGAAGCCGAAAAGCCAGAGTGGAATTTTGTTGCCCAGGGCATACTCGATATCGTCCGAAGCGATAAACGCGTTCGTGACTCCGGCAATCTGTTTCCCGTCCTTGCTTTGCCCGCCCACCTCGACAGTCCACTTGCGATCGATGCAAAAGTCCCCCCGTTTGGCGTATTCCAGCGTATGCTGGTACGAGAGCTGGTTGGCAAAGAAGGTCTCGCGTTCCGTCCCGACTTCGACTTGCATAAGCGACAGCGCATGCAGCAGGTTGCAGTTTTCCATGTAAATCTTGTCGGGCTTCTGCATCCGCTTGATGTTCTGTGTATCGCTATACAGCAGGTTAATTAACTTCGCCCTGCCGAGGTGAGAAAGGTAATTCACGATGGTGTTGCGGTTCAGTTCCGCCGTCTGCGCCATCTTGCTGATGTCGACGACAAATGGAGCCCCGGAACTCACGACCGCAAGCAGGCTGCGGAGTTTCCGCACGTTTGCGATATCGACGCCACTCAGTTGCGGCAACTCGATTTCCAGAATCAGGTTCACCACTTTTTGAACCTGCGTCAGGTAGTCGATGTTCTTTTCCAGAAAAAAGGGGTAGTAGCCTTCTTTTAAGTAAGGCTTGAAGTACTTGAGCGGCTTGCAAGCGCTGACAACCGCTGTGGATGCGTCTAGCGGATGTTGCAGGATATCTTCTAGCGGGATAGCCGGCAGCGAGATACCCTCCTTGAAAAGCAGGTATTCGCGGAACGACAGCCCCTGCATATCGTAACTCACGCAGCGGCGCGAAAGGTCCGCCTCGGCGTTCAGGATGTTCAGGAGAGAAGAACCCGTGAACACGACTTTCAGGTCGGGAAAACCGTCGTAGATGTTCTTGATTTCACGGCTCCAGCCATCGTACTTGTGGACCTCGTCCAGGCACAGGCATTTCCCGCCCCGCTTGTAGAATTCATCCGCCAAATTGAGAAGCGTGTGACGGGCAAAGTAGATGTGGTCCAGGCTTGCGTAAAGGCATGCATCGGGCGCGGTTCCGTATTCGCTCTTGATATGCTGCAGGAGCAGGGTGGTCTTGCCGACACCGCGTGCCCCGCGTATGGCAATCAGACGCGAATCCCAGTTGATTTTCGACATCAGGCTTCGCTGGTTGGGCATGTCGAGCCGGGAAAGCATACGTAAATGTTGAGCTTGCAACTGTTCCATAAGCCGGACCTCTGATTGCTGTTTTTGTTTAAATATACGTTATTTTGCTTAATAAAGCAAACATTTTTGCGCGAAAATTGCTTATTTGGTTAAGCAAATGTTAAAAAGAGCCTGAAAATGTCGTTTTCGTTGCAAAAAAACAGGTCTAGCGAGACGGGCCTGAAACGGATAAACTTAAAATTTCCTATGATTGGAGAGGTATGGCTCAATATGTACGAAATTCTCTGGACGACTTCGGCGCACGTTATCTTGACCCGATGCTCGGAATGTGGACGGGGGTTGACCCGGCAAGACAATTTGCTAGTCCGTATCTGTATGCGGGAAATGGCACGAATTCTATTGGATATTATGATGGTGCTGGAGATTATTTAATTCGTAAATTTGGTGGTAGATGGGAGATTCATATAGTAACAAAGGCTGATGCGTGGACTGGTTGGTTTGTTAAGGAATTTGTTCCATCATTTATTCCGTTGTCTTTTGTTTACTCATTGATAAAAAGCTATATTGATGACCAAATTTCCGCAAATAGTGTTGGAAAGGACGCTATTGTTGAGGGTGCTTCAAGAATTACTTCTTTGGAGAATAAGGTTATAGGGAAGGGTGTTGGATCTGCTTTAGGAGTTTTTGACGCTATTCGTGTGGCCCAAGACGTAACCTATGATTCTCCAGAGTTTATTGCGGAATTTAATAATAGAATGCTACATTTTAAATCATTTGCAACAGAAGAGGAAGCTAAGGCTGCGGCACAAAGTGTTGAAGATGCTATAACTCCTACGCCTGATCCTGATCCTGATCCATATCCATATATTGCACCATCTCCTGTATTTATTGATCCTACCCCTGAAAAGGGGCCGCCTACGGTCTCAGTTGAAGGTGCTGTGTGCAATGCTGGATGTGATCATATAGGTACTATGGAATGAATAATTTAAAAATTAAAATAATATGTTCTTTATTATCATTACCAATTCTTTTGTTGGGAGATATTTTCTTTTTTTCCTTAAGTCAATTTTTTCAGAATATAGACAAATTTTTTGCTGTATGGCTTATAATTTGTGGTGCTATTTTTTGCCCTCATTTTGGAAAAAATCTAGATTTGCCCCAATTTATAGATGATACAGCAACAGATGAGTTCGATGCAATGCTAAAACATGCAAAGGAAAATAAAGAAAAGAATAAACCCATTCCAGAGAAACGCTATATCAAAAAGTCGTAATTTTTTTTCGCAAAGGTCGCCTCGGCGGCCTTTTGCGTTATTTGCCTGTGCTGAAATCTTGCTAGACGAGAGTGTTGTCGAGCCCGAAGACTTCGCCGAGCTGCTTGTCGTCCATGTCGGCGAGCCAGGTTTCGCCCGCGCTTACGGTCATGTTTGCGATGGATTTCTTTGTCTCGAGAAGCGCGTTGATTTTTTCTTCGAACGTTCCCTTGGTGATGAACCTGTGGACCTGCACGTTGCGCGTCTGCCCGATACGGAAGGCGCGGTCGGTGGCCTGCGCTTCGATGGCGGGGTTCCACCACAAGTCGTAATGGATGACCTGCGATGCGGCGGTGAGGTTGAGGCCCGTTCCGCCCGCCTTGAGCGAGAGGATGAGCACCTTGCATTCGGGGTTCTTCTGGAAGTCTTCGATCATGGAGGTGCGCTGCGTCTGCGTGCATCCGCCGTGGTAGAAATGCGTGCGGAGCCCGAGTTCCTCCGTGATGGTCTTTTCGAGCAGGAATCCCATTTCGGCGAACTGCGTGAAGATGAGCGTCTTTTCGCCCTGTTCCTGGATGGAGGTGAGCAGGTCGAGGAGCATCTGCAACTTGCCGGAGGAAAGTGCCGGATCAGCGACCTTCTCCTGCGTATTTTCTGCCTGCGTCGTTTCGACGGGCTGGTCGTTTGCCTCGTTAGTATTTTGCGGTGCCGCTGCCGCCCCCTTCAGGAAAGTCGCGGGGTGGTTGCAGATCTGCTTGAGGGCGAGAATCATCTGCAATATGATTCCCTTGCGCTTGAATAGCGCGTGCGAATCGTTCGCCTTCTCGCTCAGCGCCTGCTCCATCTCGAGTTCCTGCATAAAGTGCTCGAGCGTCTTCTGGTACAGTGCCGCCTGCGGCTTGGTGAGTTCGGCGTATTCGTCCTGGATAATCTTGTCGGGCAGGTCGCTGATGATGCTCTTGTCTGTCTTCAGGCGACGCAGCATGAAGGGCGCGGTAATCTTCCGGAAGGTTTCTGCCACCTTCTCGTTGCCCATTTTCTGGATGGGCGTCTCGAACTTTTCGCGGAATTCTGTCGCGCTCGGGAAGAACCCGCGGTTCGCGAAGTCCATGATGGTCCAGAATTCCATGAGGCGGTTCTCGACGGGGGTGCCGCTCATCGCGATTTTCATGGGGGCGCGCATCCGGCGCAAGAGCCTGCTCTGCTCGCTGTCCGCATTCTTGATGTTCTGCGCCTCGTCAATGACGATGGCCTGCCACGGGCGTTCGTTCAGTTCTTCGAAGTCCTTGCGGAAGGTGGCGTAGGTCGTGAGCAATACATCGGCGTTGAACTTCTCGAGGTTGCGGCTTCCGCCGTGGTAGGCGAAGAACGTAAGTTCTGGCGCGAACTTCTTGATTTCGACCTGCCAGTTGCACAGCAGACCCGCGGGCATCACCACGAGCGCCTTCTTTTCGGCCAATTTGCCTTCTTCATGCATCTTGAGGAGGAACGCGATGACCTGCAATGTCTTTCCGAGGCCCATGTCGTCGGCAAGGATGCAGCCGAAACCGATTTCGAGGTTCTTGTACATCCACGAGTAACCGCGCACCTGGTAGGGGCGCATGGTCGCGTTCAGGTGTTCGGGTAGGGGCACTTCGGTTTCGGCGCGCCAGGCATCGAATTGCTGCTTGAATTCGCCCGCCATCTCGACCGGGACGCCGTCGCATTCGCCGGTGAAGCATGCCTGCACGAGTTTCGCCTGCGTGATGACCGGGGTGTCGTCCGCACCTTCGTCGCCCGCATCGGATCCCGCGCCTTCCTTACCTGCGTCACCATTATCCGTGGCGCCTTCCGTACCTGTATTGGTACTTTTCGCGCCTTCCGCTCGGCCTTCAATCTTTTCCCGGATAGCCTTCAAGTCTTCTTCCGATACGGTCACGTACTGCGACTTGTATTTCAAGAGCCCGTCTGCGTTTTCGGCAAGTTCCAGGAATTCTTCCGCCGATATGTTCTCGTCGCCAATCGCGATTTCCCAGTCAAAGTCAAGCAAATCGTTTGCCGTGAACGCGCCGAAGCTCATGCTGCCCTGCAGGCGAATCTTGGGCTTGGGCTTGCCCACGTTCATCAGGTTCTTGGGGATTTCGGTCTTGATGCCGAAAATTTCGAGTTTCTTGAGGCAATCCTGCAAAAATTCTAGCAACACCGCGCCCTGCATCATGATGGGGGAGGCGGCTCGGTTCTCGATGTATGTGCCCATCGGCTTGAACGAGTCAGCGATGCCGTTCAGAATATTCAGAATCGAGAGGAGGCGTGCGTCATTCTCCTCGAACAGGGTAGAAAGCGGCGTTAGCTTGTCCGAATCAAAAACAAAGACTTCGAGCGCGACCTGCTCGCCGGTCTCGTAGCACTTGAATAGCAGCTGCGTGCGGAAGTCAAGGCTCGAATAGACGGAGAACCACTTCTGGATGCCCGCCGGTACGGAGAGCATGTTGCCCGCAAGCCTGCCCGAGACGCACGTGAAGAAGAAAGAAAGCAAGTTCCCGTGGTTTGTCTTGAGCGCGGGTTTGTACGTGTGCGCGAACCGCAACAGCTGCGATATGAACAGCGAGAGGATCTGCTCCGCGGGTTCCGCCATCTCCACGAATTCCTCTTCGCGGGCGGTGAATGCGAACTTCTGCGGGGCGGCCGCCTCGAGGTCCGCGACAATCCCGAGGATATCGGGGAGCATCTCGGCGGGGAGCCAGCGCACCTGCGCCACGCTTTTGCCTGTCCAGAAAACTTGCGGGTAGATGGCGCCCGTGCGCACCAGGTGGAACGCCACCTTCAATAGCAAGAAGAGGTAGCATGCTGTGTAGTGGTGCCAGGCGAGGTTGCGGCCCCCGAGCCAACTCACGGCTCCCATCACCTGGGGCACGCTGAGGCCCGTCTCGATGACGTTCCCGCCCTCGTTCAGGTGGTCAAAATGCCAGTGCCATCCATCCTTGTGGTAGATGCGCATGGCCTCGTTCTCGGCGATGAACGTTCTGGAGTTGTTCACGCGGTAGTGTTCCAGGAACTGGTCGAAGCTCTCGTAGTTCGCGAAGAACTTGCGGCAGCCTTCCAGCTCGTCGGTAAAGCTCTTGCGGAAGTTTCCGGCGGGGCAGAACTTGGGGTAGTTGGGCAACATCGCGGGCAGAATGCGCGAGTAGTCCTTCCAGTTCGCAAAATCGAATTCCGGCAGCATCTGGCGGGGCGTACGTGACACGGAATCGTGCGGGGTGCCCGCGAAAAGGCTTTCGCTCGAATCCTCGGCGAAGTCAAGCCGGTTGTCTACGGCCTGCTCGAAAATCTTGCTCTTGCCGCCCAGGGCGCGCACGATCTTCTGTTCGGGGGGAGCCTCGAGGTTCGTGTCGAGAGGGCGGCTCTCGCGGTAGACTTCCAGGTCGAGCCCGTGCAGCTTGAACAGCAGGTTGGGGTTCGTGTCGGCCTGTTCTGCAATCTTGATGAAGGTCGCCACGATGTACTTGCAGGGCACGGGGTCGCGGCAGTCGCAGCCCATCTTCACGTCGTCGATGCTGTCGAAGAGGGTAATGCCGCTCTTGGCGAGCAACAGTTCGAGTGGCGGGTTCATCGCCCCGTTCTTGAGTGCGAGCATCTCGGCGGGCTGCTGCATCAGTAGGTTCACGAAGATGTCGGCCTTTTCGTCCTTGAACTTGGGGAACACGATGTAGTTGTTGTGGATGCCCCCGTTCGGGCCCTTTACCACAGAAATCACGCGGTTGTCGATGATGTCGATGCTCGTAACCTGCCCGCGTTCCACGAACTTTAGCCCCTGTCGCACGGCCTGCTCGTCGGCCGATTCCAGGAGCGTGTCGAGCCACTTGCGGCTCCACCAGGCTTTTACGCGATTTTCGAAAAACATCGCGCCAAATATAGCAAAAATTTGCTCATTTGTGCAATCAAGTCGTGAGAAAGTTGGAAAAGTGCTTGCACAAATAGCGATAATAGTTTATCTTTCTTCTAAAAAAAGAGGAGACTTTGTATGCAATTTTGCAAATTGAACGTTTTTTGCGCGACCTTGGGTTCTGTTGCGGCCTTGGTTTTTACCGGCTGCATTGACGATGCAAGTTTCGATTCCGATCGCAACCTGGCGATGAGGTCGAGAGGCAATCCCGACTCCACCTACTATTACCAGATTGATACGGTAAAACAGGAAATCAACCTTCATTCGCGGGGTCTGTGCAAGATAGAGACGGCTTCCAATTTGCAATGGGATGCTACTGCGGATTCTCCAAGTCTGATGTACAAGTACACGTTCTCCAATGACACGCTTTACTTGGAGAATTACGACCGGTCTGTTCTTGTCAGGACTTCCGGAACTCCCGGTAGCCTGGACGGGACATGGAAGGTTGTCCGCTATTTCAACGGATTGGGGCAAGAGGTCCCGGGAAAGGAGAGTTCGGGGCTTGTTGCTAACAGGGTCATCACCATATCCGGCGATTCTTTCAAGGAAACCGGTGAGCTTGCGAGTACGTTCGATTTCACGAAATCGATGGGCTTGCAGTCAACGATGAGATTCGCTTTTGAGGCCCTGGACGGAACATACAATGGAACCGGGTCCGAATCTGGGAGCTCATTCTTCATCGAATCGGATTTGCATGTCGACATGGCGTATGAATACACGGTTGTCAGCCGTACGAATACATCGATAGAGATCGTTCGGAACGACCATACGTTCCTTTTCGAAATTATCGAACCCAAGGTAAGCCATTTCGAGAAGTCGATGACGTTTAAATTAACGTATGACGGGGAAACGTGTACGTTCAATTATGAATACTTCCCCATAACCAAGGAAACTTGCGATGTAAATCATCCCGAACCCTTGGTGTTCAGCAATGGCGACAAGCTTGTCTTCAGCGCCGAAACGTCGAACCATTACAGCTTCGACAGCTGCTTCCGTAAGCTGTTCGAGTTGCTTTGAATTACCAGCTCTGCGTGCCGACGGCGGAGTTGTCGCACATGCGGCTGTTGCATTCGCGTAGGCGGTCACGGAGGAAGTTCGTGCGGTCCCTGTTGACCTCGTAGCTGCAGCGGACATCGATGGTGCCCGGAGATGTCTCGCAACGGCTCGTCCTGTACTTGAGCCATTTGATTTCGGTGTTCTTGAGGGCTTTCTGGCCGTCCGCGTTCAGCTTTCCCCTGAGTTCCTGGTAGACGTCGTTCAACTCGTTGTCCGATTCGACGAAGAGCTTGCTCATGCAGTAGGTGCGCTCGTAGGATCCCTTGTACTTGTCGCAGTTGGTTTCGAGGGCGAAGGCGGGAATCGCTATGGCGAGCGAAAGGGCGAGGAACATTTTTTTCATGATTTTATCCTTCTATAGTTTTGAAAAATTATAGCATAATTCGTCTTTTTATGCCTGCAAGAACGAAACAGGCCACCACGTAGACGAGGAAGAACCACAGGAGGGCGGTCTCTACGCTGTCGCCGTAGTGCTGGTAGGGCGTGTCGCGGGTCTTGAGCTGCATCTTGCGCTGGATGACGGCATCGACGAAGATGTCGGTGTTCAGGTCGTAGTGGCCGTACTGGTCGATGAATGCGGAAACGCCGCTGTTCGCAAGCCTCGCGGTGGGCATGCCGTTCTCGATGGCGCGGTAGCGTACCAGGTTCAGGTGCTGGTAGGGGGCGGTGCTGCGGCCGAACCAGCCGTCGTTCGTGATGTTCACCATCAGGCGCGATCCTTCGTTGATTGCCTCGCGTACGAGGTCGCCGAAAATGGCATCGTAGCAGATGAAGGGCGTCCACTTGTACGGTCCGTAGACGGGAGTCTCCTTGCCGGGAACGAAGTCGCCTTCGCCCAGGTCCACGTAGTTGAGGATGGGGAAGATATCGTCGAAGGGGATGCGCTCGCTGAAGGGGACGAGGTGCTTCTTGATGTAGCGCTGGTACGAATGGAAGTTGTCGGGCGAGAACAGGAAAGACGCGTTGTAGATGTCGTACTTGCGCGGGTTCCCGGGCTCGTTGCGGTGAAAGTCGAGCGCGCCCGTGAGGATGCTAGCGCGGTGCCGCTCGGCGAGCTTGTGAAGCTCTCGGATGGTCGCGGGTTGCCTGCGGATGTGGTCGGGCACGGCCGTCTCGGCGAGGATGATGAGGTCTGTCCCTTTCTGCACGCTGTCGTTCACCATGCCGAACGTCTTTGCGGTGATGGAATCGAAACGCGCCTTGCTCCATTTTTCGCCCTGCTCGATGCTTGGCTGGATCATCGCCATCTGGGGCGTGTCCTGCGCGTCGGCTCCGTAGAAGGGCTGGGCCTCGGGCTTCCCGAGTACGATGTTGCCGTGGATAAGGAGGATTGCGAAAATAATCGCGGGCACGGCGAGCGGGAGTTTCGTGAGAACGAATTTAGTGCGGTTGTCGCTTGCGGACGGTTTCCACGGTCCTTCGATGGCCTTCGCGACAATCATGTTCGATGCGATGATGAGCGCGGTATAGCCGAAGATTCCGATGACGGAGAGCGCCTGCAAAGCTTCGAGCGTGTTGCCGAAAACGTAGCCGAGGTGGCTCCACGGGAAGGCGAAGTCGCCGCGCGTACGCGTCATTTCGAGACCGGCGTAGAAGATGGGGTAGAGTGCGAGCAGCCAGGCGCGTCCGCCGAACCTGATGTCCTTTGCGAGCGTGTAGATGAACGCGGCGAGCACGCTGTAGGCGCTGAAGAACGCGATGAGGAGGAATACGCCGAGGCAGATAAGGCCGGATGGCGCGGATTCAACGTTCATCACGTTGTAGATCCAGTAGTAGTTCACCGTATTGTAGAGCATCCCCGACCAGAATGTCGCGAATATCGCCGTATTCCGGTTGTAGCGGTTGAGCACGATGAACCAGGGTACAAGAATTACGAGGGCCGCGGGTCCGAGCGGGAGGGGCGGGAAGGCGAATGCGAAAAGGCCCCAGGCGATGGTGCTCAGCAACAGCGCCCTGCGGGAATCGAACTCGCGGAAGCGTACCACGTTCCAGCGGCCGAACAGTACGAGCCAGTAGATGAACAGCGGGGCGAAGAGGGTCGCTATCTGGTAGAGGCCCGCGTGGCCTGTGCCGTTTGCATCGCCCAGCGTGTAGTCGAGTGCGAGAAAAAGGAACTGCGATATGCCGTAGGTGTAGACATGGCGTTGGAAATGCTGGCGTGCTTCTCGCGTAAACAGGAACCCGAGTGCGATGACTATGGGGGCGAATTGCGCAATTTCCGTGTAGAGGCCGGGTTCGTCGGGCCGGAGCGCGAAGGCGATTGCCTCCGCTGCGACAAGTGCTGCGAGATAGATCCAGTAAATTTTCGGGAGAGCCGCGATTTGCGATTTTAGCTTTTCAAACATTACAGTCCGCTTTTATCCTGGGGGTTGAATATCAGCACGAACTCGCCCTTGGGCGGGTGCGACTTGAAGTGTGCGGTAATTTCTGCCGGCGTGCCGATGAGGTGTTCCTCGAACTTCTTGGTGAGCTCGCGCATCAGGGCAATCTTGGTTTCACCGAAAACCTGCCCGATTTCCTCGACGAACTTGTCGATGTTGTGCGGGCTCGCGTAAAAGATCTGCGTGGCCTCTTCGTCCTTGAGCTTTTCGAGCAGGTGGATGCGCTGGGCGCTCTTCTTGGGCGAAAAGTACTGGAATGTGAAATGGTCGGTGGGCATGCCGCTGCTGACAAGTGCGGTAATCATGGCGCAGGGGCCGGGGATCGCTCGCACGTCGATTCCTTCGCGTACGCATTCACGGACCAGGTTGAACGCCGGGTCGGCAACGCCTGGGGTTCCCGCGTCGCTCACCAGCGCGATGTCGCCCTCGTTCTTCAGGTATTCCACGTACTTCGGGGTCACCTTCTCCTTGTTGAAGTCGTGGTAGGCTTCCATCGGAGTGCTGATGCCGTAGTTGTCGAACAGAAAGCGCGTGTGGCGGGTGTCCTCGGCGAGTACGAGCGGGACTTCCTTCAAGATCCGCACGGCGCGGTAGGTGATGTCTTCCATGTTCCCGATGGGGGTCGCGACAATATAGAGTGTATGCATGCTAGAAATCCTGCGCGGAGTTGAGGTCGGCGCTGCGTCCAAGGCTGGTCTCGAACCTCAGCCGCTCCATGAGCTTGCGGTGCAGTTCCTGCGAGGCGTCGTTCACGAGGTCGGCGCGCAGACGCCCGTACCAGATTGCCTCTACGTGCTCGCTTTCTTCGAGTTCCGCCTTGAAGGTGAGGGTGCCGTTACAGAAAATGCGCGCTTCCATCTTGTAGTTCCACGTCTCGCTTACGGGGGTAATGGGCCAGAACGGGACGAAGGCTGTTCCCACGTTCCATGCGCTTGGCGGGGCGTCCTGCGAGACGGTGGCATCGATATGCGCCACCCCGCGGCAGCTTGCCATCGGGTAGCTGAGCGTGTCGATGACCCGCGTATAGGCGCGCTGCAGGTTCGTGTCGAGCGGCTGCGTCTTCCCGGCGTAGGTAATCGTTATGGGCTCGAAGAACGGAATAGTCTTCGGGTATTCCTGCAGGTCGTATTTGGTTAGGCTCATCGAACAGCCCGCAAACAGCCCGCAGCATATCGCTGCGGCTGCAAGAAGCGCTTTTTTTGCGAGAGTCCGGCTCATCGTCACAAAATATAACAAAGAAACTCCCGTGGGGGCCGCGGGCAGTTGCTATATTGTTGTCGATGAATTCTGTCGCCTACTTTATTTCCGATGCGCATCTCGGGGTGAATCCGCCGAGGGCCAATCCCGACCGCGAAAAGGCCCTTGTTCGCTTTCTCGCGTCCATCAAGGGCGAGGCTTCGCACCTGGTTGTCGTAGGCGACCTTTTCGAGTTCTGGTACGAGTACAGCGACTACGTGAACAGGAACCATTTCGAGCTCTTTTTTGCGCTCCGAGAACTTGTCCGGTCCGGCTGCGAGGTGCACCTGCTGCGCGGCAACCACGATTTCGCCTATGGCGACTTTTTCCCGAAAACGCTCGGAATCCAGGTCCACAGGAGCCTGGTGCTCGAGATCCAGGGCAAGCGCGTGTTCTTCCACCATGGCGATGGCGTTCCCAAGTCCGATGGCGGCTACCGTATCATGCGCCGCGTGCTCGATTTCCCGCTGAACCGGTTCCTTTTCAAACAGATTCACCCCGACTGGGGCATGGCGCTGGCGCGTTTTGTCGGCCGCAACAGCCGAAAGATAGGCGAGTCCCGCGAAATCAATATCCAGGAATACCTCGATTGGGGAGAGCGCATCCTCAAGCGCAAAAACTGCGATTTCTGTGTCCATGGCCACCACCATATTGCCGGCATCTGGGATGTCGAGGGCGGCAAGGTCGCTTCGCCCGGGGAGTGGATATGGAAACGCACCTTCCTCCGGATGGAAGAAGGCGCGTTGACACTTCAAGAATGGTAGCGGTTGGCTACTCGGGGACCCCATCGGCGTGGGATTCCGAAGCCTTGATCATCTTCTTGCTCTTGTTTTCGCCCCACAGGGCTCCGATGATATCCGTTTCGGAGAAGTTTTCCCATATCTGGTCGACCCAGCACCAGTGATGGATTGTGTCTCCACGATCCACGATGACACCTTCTTCGTTTACCCAGTTCTTATGGACGGAGAAGGTCATGGGGTTTCCCTTGATTTCACCGAATTCGGTCTTGACGACGGCGGGTTCGATGGTCCACGACTTGCCTTCGGTCATCTTGTAGCAGGCGACGTTCAGGATGATGACGACGAGCGCCGTAATCCCGACGAAGATCCACATCTTCTTCGTGGCGAAGAGGATGCCGAGCAACAGGATGATGATGCAGATGATCCCGAAGTTGTAGTGGACTGAATAGAATGCCTTAAGAACGTCAATCATGGCGACCGCCTATGTTTGATTACTTCTTTGCCTTGGCCGCTTTTTCGAGGGCCTTCTGTTCGGCGACGATGGGAGCCACGCTGAAGGTGACCACCTTGCCGTCGATCTTGCATTCCGTGCGGAAGCTCTTCTTCGGAAGCGCGATCCCGTGAGAGGAGAGCGTGCCCATGAAGGAGGCGTTGGCATGGCTTGCAATGGTACGGACGTTGATGAAGCCCTTCTTGCTGAAGGTGAGCTTGAAGGTCTTCTTGGCCTGGTCGTATTCGGCAATCATGGTATCGTTCTTCGCGGTCTCGACGGCAGTGCTCGTGCGCTTGTCGAAGATGATGGTGCCGCGGGAGTCGATGGAGAGCATCGGGATGCCAACAGAGTTACGGCAGGCGATGAGTTCCCAGGCGCCCTTCTTTTTGGCAGGGGCCTTGCCCGTGAATACAAACTTGTTGCCTTCCTTGACCATAGTGTAGCTTCCGGTGACGACCTGGAAACCGGTGGCGTTCATGGCACCCTTGAAGTAAAGCAGGTAGCCGGCGCCGTTGGGCATGAAGCGGAAGGAAGTGGGCTTGAGGGTCTTGCTCGGGGTCACGGCGATGCGCTTGCCGATGACATCGACCTCAAGGTCGGCATACGGATTCTTGTCGAGCTTGAGCTCCTTGACGGCTTCGTTGGAGAAGCGGATGAAGCCGCGAATGTCCATTTTGACGTTGATTGTATCCATTTATACACCTCTTATTTTGTTTTGTACAAACTTTGTTCACCCCACCATAAAATTAAACAAAATAATGCGTATTTGTCAAGCGGTGAAGGAAAAAAATAAGAAGCGGCTTTTTTCGCTTCCCTGTATTTTTACAGGAAAATTATTTTGTCGTGCAACGTTGTTTTTGAAAAGTGAATTTACTCTGGAACCCTTATAAAATAAGGGCTCGGCGCCGGTTACCTTGTTTGCGATAACCAATCGCGGAGCGATTCGGCGAAGGTTTTTTCGCCCCTTTCGAGTGACTTCAGGGCGCCGAAGCGACTTTTGAACATGTGATTTGCATCACGGCTCGAACTGCGGTCCAGGAGCATCGTGGCGCGCTCTCCCGTCTTTTCGAGCTTCTCCGCGGGCATTTTTACGTCGGCGCGCACCAGGAATTTCGGATAGAGGAACCTGTATTTTGCACCGACGGCGTCGGCGATGCTGAGCGCCGGGTCGATAAGGAGCAGCCGCTGGGCACCGTCGAGCTGTTCTGCCGCTAGGATGGCGCCCGTGCCGCGGCCGGCGATGAATTCGGGCTTCTTGCCCCCGATCTGCGCCGCGCATTCGGCGATATCCTTGGCGTCGGCCTCGAATGTCTCCTGCGAAGGCGTTCCCTTGTTTGATCCGCTGCCCCTGTAGTTGAACGCGGCAAGCGAGACCCCTTCCAGTCCTTGGATTTCGGCGAGGAACTGGGCGGCGTCCTCGTTTGCATCGGGGTAGTAGAGCAGGAGGGGCGTACTCGGGTCTCCCGAGGTCCAGCCTTCGAGCGAAACTCCGTCCGGCGTGGTGCAGGTGACGGGCTTTGCGCTGCTTGCGATGGCCTCGCGCGCTTCCTTGTGGGAAATCGCCCTCGGGAAGGCGTTCCTGCGTTCGGTAAGCGCGAGGTAGAAAACCATGCTCACGTAGATGACGGCGAGGATTCCCGCGAAACGCAAAATGCGGGATGCGATTCCGATAGCGCTCTTCTTGATGTCCATGCGCGCAAATCTAGAAAAATGAGGCCGGTTGGCACAAAAAAGGACCTTCGCTAGGAGTATCAGCGAAGGTCCGAGGGATGGGATTGGGTGTTCCCTAAATATACCCAAATTTTTGGGCAAAGGGTATAGGTAAAAAACTAAAAGTGTTCTCGAAGTGTTCTTTTTTGCCTAAAAATTGATAAAAATCGCAAATTTTATTAAAAATGACAGAAAGGGGGTGTTCTCGCGAAAATAAAAAATTATCTTTACTACCAATGAACGTCTACGCCTACTACAATTACAGGAAGTACCTGCAGGACTATTACGAGTACCGTAAGTCCGTCCAGCGCTATTTCTCGTATCGCTCCTTCGCGAAGAAGGCGGGCTACTCGTCGTCCGGCCTCTACCTCGACCTTATCCGTGGCCGCAAGTCGCTCACTCCGCAGATGCTGCCCAAGTTCATCAAGGCCCTGGGCCTGAACGAGCGCGAGAGCCGTTACTTTACCCTGATGGTGGATTTCACCCACGCGACGACTCCGGCTTCCAAGCAGCAGATTTTCGACCAGATGTCCTCGCTTTTGCCGCGTACGGTCAAGACACTCACCAAGAACCAGCAGGAATACTACAGCAAGTGGTACTACGTGGCCGTCCGCGAGGCGCTTTCCGTGCTGGACATCAACGAGAGGAACATCCAGGAGATGGCCCTGTTCCTCAACCCCAAGATTACGCTCCCGCAGGCCAAGCAGTCCATCCAGCTGCTCCTCGACCTCGGGCTTATCGAGATTGCCGAGGACGGTTTCTACCGTTCCGTGAACAAGACCATATCGAGCGGCCGCGAAATCGCCCCGCTTTTTGGCCACCAGTTCCAGAAACAGATGATTGACCTTGCGAAAGGGGCGCTCGACCACTACAGCACCGAGCGCAGAAATGTATCTTGTACTACGATGAGCGTGTCCGCCGAAGGGCTGGAGCGCATCATCAACAAGATCGATGTGTTCCGCAAGGAAGTTCTGGATATTGTAAGGTCGGATAGCGGTGAATCCATGGTATGCGAATTGAACGTTCAGTTTTTCCCTCTCAGCAAGGAGAAGGAATCCAAGTCCCATAAGGACGGGGAGGACGCGACATGAGATACTCCCTGATTTTTGCCGTGGCCTCCGCGATTGCCCTGTGCGCCTGCTCCGATAGCGAGCGTGTTTCCGGGACGGCGACCGATACCGAAAATATGATTACTGCCGCGGTTTCCGGCGTTGTCGTCCGGACCGACGGTTCCTATGCGCAGAATGCCGCCGTCCGCATGGCGCGTATCTACGACGAGTCCGACGACCTTTCCGTTCCCGAATATGTCGAGGTGCGTACGGATACGGCGGGCGCTTTCGCCTTCGATTCCGCCATCGCCGACACGTTCCAGCTTGCGGTCGTGGACGAGGACGTGGAGGAAATCTCCTACATGCCGCGCGTGCCTGCCGCTTCCAAGGAAGATTTCGAAAAGATCAAGCTCGAGAAGGCGGCCGTGTTCAGCGGCGTGCTGTTCTACGAGGAAGTGACCGAGCCTGCGGTGCCGGTCGGTTCGCACTTCACGGTGTATATGCCCGGCATGCCGTTCACGCAGAGCGTGTTCGCGGGCGATTCGTTCAGCATGATGATTCCGGCCGGTACGTGGTGGTTCGGGTTCTGCCCGGGCGATCCGCAGATCGTGGCCAAGCTCAAGGATTCGGGAGTCGCCGACAGTCTCATCTACCGCGTGTGGAGCATGGATTCTGCCGAGGTCGATGCGGGCGATACGCTCGTCGCGGGCCCGTTCCTCTGGAGTACTGAGGCGGAAGTGGATTCCCTGATGAACGAACCGGTGGTGGAAGAACCCCTTTCCCGCATTTCGGGCAGCATCGACTGCAAGTCGGTCAAGGCTTGTGAAGGTATCGAGGTCATGGCAATTACGGATATCTTCGGTTTCGGCTTTGCTGGGGATTCCTCGGACTTTGCCGCGGCGACTACGACCGACAGTTCGGGCCGCTGGTGGCTGCCGGTTCCTGCCGATGTCCCGTTCGACAGTTTCCGCGTGGAGTTCCGCGCGGGGGGCAAGACGCCCAAGATGGGGCTGAGCCGCTACGTGAAGAAGTCTGAAGTCGAGGACCTGGAAGATACCCTGGATTTGGGTGAAGTCGAGCTCTCGAGACCCTCGGGCCTCATCAGCCGGATCAACCTCGTCATCGACACCCAGGATTCCAGCCAGTCGGACAACTGCATGATGAACAGCGTCGTTGTCGGTGCGAAGGGGACGGCCCATTTCGTCCGCGCGGTGACATGCAGGCCCTTGTCCATTGCCGAAATGCCGTCCGGGGAACAGGAACTGGTGCTTTACTCCGGCGATGCGAAGGTCATCTCGACGCTCCAGGAGGCCGAAATGGCCCTCGACGAATACGTGGTGAGCACCTTCGTGAACCTCCCCGAGGGGGACGAGCTGGAATGGCAGGGAATGACCTATACCCCGCCTGCACTGCCGAAATCTGTAAAATAATTGAAGTTACCCCTTGCACAACCGAATAAATTTTTCTAAAGTTGTGCCCACACTGAGCTATGGTGTAATGGTAGCACAACAGATTCTGACTCTGTTTGTCTAGGTTCGAATCCTGGTAGCTCAATAACCTCTCGCCCGAGAGGTTTTTTTATTTTTGGTAAAAATGGAGTTCTTCGACTACTTTTCCAACCTGTTCGGCGACCGCTGGCCCGCACTGCTCGAATCCCTGAAGGGGGAGGGCAGGGCCACGGAACTCCGCTTTGGCGAGAGCCTCGAACCCTACTATCTCGACGAGGCTTCCGTATTCGCGGCCCGCACCCTGGGCGTGTGCCCCGGCGACAGCGTGCTCGACATGTGTGCCGCTCCCGGCGGGAAGACGCTCGTGCTTGCCTCCATGCTCAAGGGCGAAGGTTTTTTGCAGAGCAACGACCGTTCTCCCGACAGGCGTCTGCGGCTTTCGCATGTCATCGAGAACTCTCTCCCCGAGGAGTGGCGCAAGATAGTCTCGGTTTCGAGCTACGACGGCGTGAAGTTCGGGCTCCACCGCAAGGAATCCTACGACAGAATTTTGCTCGACGCCCCATGTTCCTCGGACCGCCACGTGCTCAATTCGCCTTCGCATCTCGAGGTGTGGTCGGTAAAGCGCGTAAAGCGCCTTGCTGTCGAGCAGGGCGGACTCCTCGCTTCGGCAATCGACGCCCTGAAGCCCGGTGGAACGCTCGTGTATGGGACCTGCGCGCTTTCGCCCATGGAAAACGACGACGTGGTGAAGCGGATCCTCAAGAAGCGGCCCTCGATGCGCAGCGTGCAGATAGAAGAACTGCCCCCCGGCGCCGACCGTACGGAATTCGGCGTCCACATTTTGCCCGACCGTTGCGAAGGCCGCGGCCCTATTTATTGCGCAAAACTCGAAAAGGCTCCCTAGTCCGGCTTTTTTTATATATCTTTAGACTATGCTGAAACGATTTGTTCCTTTCGTGTTTTTTGTTGTGTCTTTTGCTGCCGCCTTGGCGTTTGCTGCCGATGCCCCTGCCGCCCCTGTGCCGGCCAAAGCCGATACGGCCACGACCCGCGAGGTGCCCGTCCGCTACTGGGTCATCGGCGATTCCGTGGAGCAGGAGGCCATTTTCGTCAGGATCGAGAAGGATACGGTCTACCTGAAGGCTCCTGACGAGTCGAGCAAGAAGCTGTTCGAGGAAATCAACGACCAGGAAGTTGCCGCCCTCCAGGAAAGCAACGGCCAGAAGGTCGAGGAAGAGGATGAATTCGAGGACGATGACAAGGCCGAACCCGCGAAGCCGGCCGAAGTCATCATGACCGATGCCGTGAAGGATTCCCTTGCCGCGACGTCGGATTCCGCCGCTGCCGCAGATTCCGTTGCCGCTGCCGAGGCCGCGAAGGCTGCCGAGATTGCCGCCGATGCCGAAGACGATCTTGAAGCTGCCCTCGAAAAGGAAGAAAAGCGCCTCAAGATGGAAGAAGTCGCGAAGGTCGAGGCCGAAATCCGTGAACGCGAAATCCAGGACAGCCTTGCGAACGTGGTCGAAAACCCCTACATCAAGATTTTCCGCCTCGATCTGAAGCGCCTGTACAACCTGGAAGACAAGGTCATGATCGACCTGTCGCAGTCGAACTACGTGGTCCCGGTCATCAAGGAGGAAGAGGAAACGATAGAACTCTATCCTCCCGGAAACGCGAACCTGTTCGTGACGTCGAATCCGGAAGCCTGCTCGCTTTTCGTGAACGGCATCCCGCTCCACCAGGTCGCTCCCGACACCATCAGGAACATCAAGCCGGGCAAGTACACCATCTCGGTGATGAAGGTGCTGCGCGATGTGGAATGGTGGGGTACGGCCACGGTGAAGATCAAGGCCGATACGGCGAACAGTATCGAGATTCCGGTGCAGCGCCCTTCGACGAGGCTCACGCTCAACACGTATCCGGAAGCGGCCGAAGTCTACATCGGCGAGGAGCCTTCGGTGAGCCACATGCCCGACTACATTACCGACGTCGTGGTGGACGAGGTCAAGCCTCAGCCGCAACTGCAGATATTCTTCCGCAAGGTGGGCTACCGCGATACGTCGATTACGACCGAGGTCAAGGCGTTCATGCCGAACTTCATCAACGTCGAGCTTCAGGCCATCGACGATATCGAGTATATCCAGGGGCAGAGGGAATTCAACCAGAAGCGTAGCGACCGCCGCGTCGGGCGCGTGCTGCTGTTCAGTTCCATTGCGCCGATTGTCGCGGGCGGGGTGCTCTGGTACCTGGCCGAACGCAACTGGGGTGATGCTGCCGACAAGAAGCATGAATACGAACGTTCGGTGTTCGACAGCGAGAAGGCACAGCGTCTCATCAAGGACAACCACGACCTGAACAAGCAGGGCGATGTCAAGGGCGGTGTCGCGATAGGGCTCGGCGCTCTCGGGTTGGGCCTGCTCGTGGCGGGGGTCGTCTTTGTATTTTAGCGTGTTTCGCTTGGGGCGCCTGGCGGCGCTCCTTCTTTTTTGCGGAGTGCTCTCGCAGGTGCATGCGCATCCGCATGTCTTTGCCGATGTAAAGGTGAATGTCCTCTACGATGCGAATGGGTTTTCGGGCATAAAGAACCGGTGGGTCTACGACGAGATGTATAGCGCCGGGATGATGGCTTCTGCCGACAAGGACAATGACGGTAAGCTTTCGGCATCCGAGGTCTCGTGGCTGCAGAGTGAAATCCTGGGACCCCTGCAGAAGAACAACTACTTTAACTACGTGCAGGCCGGGAGCCAGTTCTTGGCGGTTCGCCGTATCAGGGATTTCAAGGCGAGCGTTGCGAAGGGGAAACTTACGATAGACTTCGTTGCGGAATTTTCGAATCCGGCCGGTTCCGACTGGACGATGCTTGTGGTGGCGATTGCCGACCCGACGAACTATATCCAGATGACGGCGGACATGGAAAATGCGGAAGTCTCCTCTCCGCAGTCCCTCGAGGTGGAGTATTTTTCCGATGGACTTGACGGTTTGACGCTCTTCAAGGCATTTCGTTCCGAAATAGAGGGGCTTTATCTGAGATATAAGAAAAAGTAGGCCTCCGCACCCGTATGTTATATATATTTGTGTTGAAATATAGGAGGACTTTATGCGTAATGTTTTCGGCAAGTTGCTTTTCCCGTCGCTGGTAGGGTGCGCCTTTTTGCTGTTGGCCTGCGATGGCGGCGACACTCCGTCGAATCCTAGGGATGATGGCAACAATGCGTTCACGGACCCGCGTGACGGCAATGTCTACCGCGTTGTCGAGGTGGGCGGCAGGACATGGATGGCCGAGAACCTCCGCTATAGGGACGTCAAGGCCGACCCGATGCTCAAGGACAATACCTGGTGCGCCTTCGAAGACGAGAAAAAATGCGAAAAGGAAGGTTTCCTTTATAGCTGGGCTGCCGTGATGCTCGAATCCTCGTGCGCGGATTCGAAATGCGATATTGTCTATCCCCATCGTGGAATCTGTCCCGAGGGCTGGCATGTCGCCGAGAATTATGAATGGCAGGAACTGGCCGATATCGCCGAGGGAGAGGGCTTCTTGCTTGTGGATTATCCCGGGTTCGACTGGTCGCCTACGGGTGTGTACTATGCGGACGATGGCGTGCTGATGGATGACGGGGGCTCCCGCTACTGGACTTCGTCGACCAAGACAAGCCTCAGCGCTTTCGAGTGGTTCCTCGAGGGCGGCATCGCGAATTTCTTTCATCTCGAGAGCGGAAAGGACAATGGCTTTGCAGTTCGCTGCGTGACTGAATCCGAGCCGAAACTCGATGCTTTTGTCGAATACGAGCCGCCAAGCAGTTCTTCCAGGAGGGTCGCCCTGAGTTCCAGCTCCGCGAAATCCTCGTCTTCGTTCGTACTCAAGGAATCGTTCGTGGAAGGCGACAAGTACAATGCCTTTACGGACAAGCGCGACGGCAACGTCTACCGTGTGGCGCAAATAGGCCCGCAGGTATGGATGGCCGAAGACCTCCGTTACTTTTCCGAAGACATGGAATATCCGTCCCACACCGTATGCACGCAGACGGGCGATAAAAAATGCGAGGGCAAGCGCAGGCTCTACACGTTCTATGCGGCAATGGACGACAAGCGTTGCCAGGTCGATGAATACTGCTGGGGTATCAAGTTCCCGCACCGCGGAATTTGCCCCGAGGGGTGGCACCTGCCCGAAATTGATGAATGGTGGGCCCTTTCGGATAACGTAAAAGCCAAGGGCGGTGCGTTGAATTCCGTGTTTGAAGTTGACCTTCCCAAAGGCCGGAGGGCAGAAGACTATGGCTTTTCGGCATTCGCGACGGGCGAGTGGAACGGGCAAAACACGCGCTACGACGATATCGCCCGCTACTGGACTGCAACCGAGACCGGAAACGGTGACCCGCGAAGCGCAATCGAGTTCTACATCAGCGGCATCCAGTCGATGTCGCAGAGCTACCTCAAGAGCTATGGCTATGCGGTCCGCTGCGTAGCCGATGAAGGCGAAGTGAAGCTCGATACGCTTGTCGAAGACCTGTCGTCGAGCAGCCAGTCGAGTTCTTCTGCAGTCTCGAGTTCGTCGGAGGAGGCGAGTTCCTCGTCGGAAGAGGAATCTTCTTCTTCGGAAGAATCTTCGTCGAGCGAAAATGTCGAGGAATCCTCCAGCAGTGTGATGATGTACGTATTCCAGGAGGGGCTCGAAACCTTTACGGACAAGCGCGACGGCGAAGTCTATACGCTTACGACAGTCGGCAAGCAGGTTTGGATGGGCGAAAACCTGAGGTATGCGGACAGTTCGGAAACGCCCGCGCTCAAGGGTTCCATGTTCTGCTGGCAGGATGATCCCGAGAACTGCAAGACGAGGGGCGCGCTCTACCTGTGGAGTGCCGTTGTCGGAAAATCGGCGGAGGAATGCGGCTACGATGTCGATTGCAATGCCGTGGATGCTTCCCGCGGAATATGCCCCGAAGGCTTCCATGTGCCTTCGCATAGGGATTGGCAGGCGCTGCAGTCGTTTATCGGCAACACGGGTGTAAGCAAGTTGTTCGTAAAGCCGCTGGGAGTCGACCTCTACGGCTTTGGGGCCATCCCTTCGGGCGAGGTGGATCTGCGCGATGAAAATAGGGTTTACGGGAGTGCTGAAGCAGCTCATTTCTGGACTTCGACGCAGAGGAACAACAGGAGCTCCTATACCTGGTATATTACTAATACGAAATTCGACGGCCAGGGATACGACAAGCGCATGGGATATGCGGTCCGCTGCATCAAAGATGCCGAAAATACGCTAGAATAGTTGAATTTTCTCACATACGCCAAAATAGAAGCTCCGCATCGGCCTCGAATAATCTAAATTCGTATATATGCGGAGATTTTTTTCGTTTTTTTTAGTCGTTTTTTCTTTTTTGCCCGTTTTCGCGCAGGAAACGGCCCCGGATTCCGTGCAGGCCGAGACGCCTGTGGCGGATGCGCCAGAGCAGGTTGCCGAAGCACCCGCTGCTGAAGCTCCGGTTGTCGCCGAATCGGCCCCTGCCGCAGAAACGCCTGTCGTCGTGGAAGCCCCTGTGTCGGATTCTTCCTCGGAACAGAAAGCTTCGAAGCGTGGCCTCCTGGATGCGCTTTTCCCGGTTGCTCCCGACGAATTCATCTCCAAGGGACATTTCTACGCGGGAACGTCGCTCTCGCTCATCCAGGCGAATACGGAAGACGATGCCCTGAACATCCTCATCGGCGATGTATACGATGCTTACGGCTACACGTTCACGGTGGACGCGTTTGGCGGATACTTCATTCGCGACGCGATGGCGCTCGGGTTCCGGGCCGGATATTCCCGCACCTGGTTCGACGTGGATTTCTCGATACTCGAAGACCTGATGGACATGAAGGAACGCCGCAAGTACGTGAGCAACGGGTTCTTTGTGCAGCCCATCCTCAAGAACTACCTGAAGGTTCTCGATTCCCGCATTTTCTACCTCTTCAACGAGACTTCCATCTCGGTGGAATATTCCTACGGCATCTCGCAGACGGATAACGGCGAGGACCTGAAAAAGACCCGCAATACGGGCTGGTCCATCAAGGCGGGTATCAACCCGGGTATCTGCATAATGGTCCTGGAGCGCTTCGCGTTCGAGACCTCGGTGGGCCTGCTCGGCCTCAGTTCCAGCATTATCGATGTGGAAGAGAATGACGAGTCCAAGAGCCGTCTCGTGTATAACGTCGTGAATTTTACTATCAACCTCCTGGCGCTGGATTTCTCGCTGGTGACGTTCTTCTAGGGAGTTGGATATGCGGCTTGAACATGGACAATTGAAATCGCTATTTGCAGGTGTACTGTGTGCGCTTGCTCTTTGCCTGTGCTCGTGCAATGAAGGTACCGACGCTCCGGTCAAGGCGCCCGACCTGTCGGAACTTTTCGAAAACGTAGATGCGGATATCGATGCCGAATCGATGACGATCGTGCTGCCCGAAGGAACGGAAACTTTTACGGTGGACAATATAGCCGCCCTAGGTGGAAACAAATGCTTCCTTGCGCTCGATGACGATCCGGTGGATCCCGAAATCGACTGGGACCATCCCGTGACGACGGGAAAGACTTTCGAAATCGGTGAAGATGGCCTGGATATCGTGGTCCTGGACGAATCGAACCGTGTCATTGCCGTGTGGCATGTGACGCTGCCCGAGGAAGATGTGTCCTCCAGTTCGGGCAAGGCGAAGTCGTCGTCCAGTACGGAAGAGGAATCGAGTTCGAGCGAGGAAGAATCTTCGTCCAGCGAAGAGGTAAGCTCCAGTTCGAGCGAGGAAGAATCGTCTTCGTCCGAGGAACCTGAATCTTCGAGTGACGAGGTTGTGGAAAGTTCTTCGAGCATGGAGGAAGAATCCTCCAGCAGTGAACCGGAGTCCAGCGCGAGCGAGCCCGTGAAGCTTTCGGACCTTTCTGTCGCGAAGGGAACGGTTGCGGTGAAGGATTCGCTCGTGTACGTGGAATTGCCCTATGGCACGGATCTCTCGAAGGTAAATCTTTTGCCCCTCGATACGGTGAACGACCTGCGTCGCAGGGTAGCGATGGAATTTGCGGATGATTCCGGGAATGTCGCGACCTACAGTGTGGTTGCCGGTGTGCAGCTGCCCGGTTCCGACTTTAGTGCCCGCAATGATTTCTGGGCCACGACGAGTGATGCTATGGCGACAAAGAAGACTTCCGCGGCAATTACGGTCTCGTCTTCGGCGAATCTTGAATTTGATGGCGGCATGGCGACAATAACGACCCGCGAAGTCGAGGGATCGTTCGTGATTATTGACGGCAGCTGGAAAATGGCGGGCGGCTTCTACTTTAGCGGGGAATACGCGGGGGAGACGGCGCTCGATATTTACGAACAGGGTTATACGAGCGGGACTCCTTCGACGGGCGATTCCTACATCGCAAACGACATGAGTTTCGGCAAGCCCTTTACGGCACACCCGACGGCCTTCTCTTTAAAGTATTCCTACAGCCATGTGGCGAACAAGTCTACGGACTATCCGCAGAAGAGCCTCGTGTACGTGATGCTCGTGGGCAAGAACGGCAAGGTGGTTGCAACGGGTGCCTTCTCGGATGACGAAAGCGTCGAAATGAAGACCCGCACGGTGAACCTTTCTTATGGCAAGGATCCGTTCGGACTCCTTTCCGGCGACTATCCTGTTGCGGAAGGCCTCACGCTCGGCAAGGGTGACGAGGATGTGACTGCGATTCATGTGATGTTTGCCTCTTCTGCATATGCCCATGTCGTGAGCGGTGGAACGGCGGGTAATTCGGGCAAGTACCGCGGTGGTGAAAATTCCGCGCTCGTACTCGATGACTTCAAGCTGATTTACTAGGAGAAAGAAAATGAAGAATGTATCCAAGAAACTTTCTCTGCAACTTCTTGTGGCGGTGTTCCTGGCGGTGATTGCGCTGGTGGGCTGTACCGCCGACTACGATACGTTCGGGACTTCCGACTACAACCGCTTTAACAATATCGCTTTCGAGGAACAGGATGGCAATGCGGCCATCTATCCCGACGAGCACAAGATTATGGTGATCCTTGCCGAGATACCCGATAGCCTTGACACCTGGGATTCCGTGACGATTGCTTCGCTCGATATCAGTTCCATGGCGACGTTCCACCTGGTCGACAGCAAGTTCAAGGAGTTCCCGGGTGATTCCGCGGCGCTTGATTCGCTTTCGCAGGAGGTCTCGTATGCGAAAGGCCGTCTGCGTGCGGGCGACAAGATTCGTATCCCTTCGAGCGGGGTTGTCTACGTAGTGGTTGTTTCCGAGAGCGGGAATCCCGTCATCTGGCAGATAGCTTTCGAGATTCCCGAAAAGAAGGGCGCGGAGGAGTCTTCCTCTTCGAAAAAGGATTCTGGCAAGTCATCGTCCTCGGCGAAGGACTCGGACAAGTCCTCTTCTTCGACAAAGGACTCCGGCAAGTCGAGTTCCTCTTCGGCGAAGGATTCCGGCAAGGAAGATTCGTCGAGCAGCAAGGGCTCCGATGACAATTCCGCAAGCAGCGGTGAGGACCCTGAATCCTCGTCTTCGGAAGAGGTTTCACCTGATGCCCCGAAGCTCCTGAAGATTGCAGTGGGCGAGGGCAATGTCGAAGGCGAAATTGACCAGGAATCCGGCACGGTTTTCTTGAATATGGACTATGCGACGGATCTGGACCTCCGCGACCTCGAAGTGAAATCGCTGGAGCTTTCTGACGGTGCGACTGCCGATATCGAAGAGGGCGAGTCCTACGACTTTACGCGTGGCTACAAGGTGAAGCTTACGAGCGATGGCGGCGAGCGCACCTATACCGTGAAGGCGGGCTACCAGTACCCGGGCAGCGATTTCAACCACTGGGTGAAAGATGCCTTCGGCAACAAGAACGATATCGACGGCTGGGACAACGGCAACAACGATGCCATCTCGTCGACCAAGACGCTTACCGTGAACGAGAATGAAGAAGTTATCAGGATGGAGTCGATAAATGCTACCGTTTTTGGCATAGGCCGCTTTGCGAGTGGCAACATGTTTATCGGCTATTTCAATCCCAAGGGTGTAGGGACGCTCAAGTTGACTAGCTACGATGACGGCAACGAGCTTATCGACTTTGGCAGGCCGTTCTACGGTCGACCGAAGTATGTGGAGTTCGACGTGAAGTACGAGGGCAAGAAGGATTCCTGCGACCTCTACGTGATTCTCGAGAACCGCAGCCGCACGAGCAACGAGGGCAAGAACCAGTACCGCACATCGAGCGACGTGAATACGATGATTGCCTCTGCTTGGTACCGTGCGACGACGGTCGATAGCGAAGATGACCCGGATGTGGTCTCCATTACCGATGTCGGAGATGGCTACAAGACTATCCGCCTTGCTCTCAAGTACGGGGAGCCCCTGGATGGGTCACCGATTTTCAATTCCAGCGTTTTTAGCAAGAACCTCAAGAATTCTGCCGGTATCGATAACCACCTGGTGCAGACCGATTCGCCGGACGACTTCGATGTGACGCATATCCGCGTGGTGGTGGCTTCCAGCGCGCTCGGGAACCTATACAAGGGGACTGTCGGGGCGACTCTCTGGGTCGACGAAATGCGCCTGATATATTGATGCGCCCTATTTTTGCTATTTTTTAAAGAAAAATCGGAGTTTACTATGCCTGCAATTCACCTTACTGCAGAAAATTTTGACAAGGCCATTTCGTCGGGCCAGTTGGTGTTCGTTGACTTCTGGGCGACCTGGTGCCGCCCCTGCATGATGATGGGCCCCATTATCGATGAACTCGCTGACGAATACAACGGCAAGGCCATTATCGCGAAGATGGACGTGGACAGCGATGGCGCGAAGGATATTTGCGCCCGCTTCGGCATCACGAACATCCCGAACATGAAGCTGTTCAAGAACGGCGTGGAAGTCGGGAACGTGGTGGGTGCCGTGCCCAAGGCGACCGTGAAGGGCGTCATCGACAGGAACCTTTAGTTCCATGCTGACAAAACGTTTGATTGTTTGCCTCGACGTCCGCAACCGCAAGGTGACGAAGGGCGTCAAGTTCAAGGGCAATATCGATATCGGCGACCCCGTGGAAATGGGGGCGCAGTACAGTGCCGACGGCGTGGACGAGCTCGTGTTCTACGACATTACCGCGAGTGCCGAAAACCGCCCGTGCGACATGGAAATGATCCGCCAGATTGCAAAGCGTGTGTTTATCCCCTTTGCGGTGGGTGGCGGTATCCGCAACCTCGACGACATGCACGAGGCCCTGCTTGCAGGAGCCGAGAAGGTGAGCGTGAACAGCCTCGCCGTGCTGCATCCCGAAATCATTGCCGACGGCGCGAAGGCGTTCGGTCGCCAGTGCGTGGTGCTCGGCATGGACGCGAAGTTCGTGGGCGTTTCGGACAAGTTTAGGAGCGGTTACGAAGTCTACATCCGCGGCGGCCGCCAGGCGATGGGCATCGATGCCGTCGAATGGGCGAAGAAGGCCGAGGATCTTGGCGTGGGCGAAATTTGCCTGAACGCGATCGATACCGACGGCGTGCGCAACGGGTACGAACTGAACATCACCGACCAGGTGGCGCGTGCCGTACAGGTGCCGGTGATTGCAAGCGGTGGTGCGGGAACTCCGGCGCACATCGTGGACCTGTTCCGCAAGACTTCGGCCGATGCTGCACTCGTCGCTTCGATGGTGCATTTCGGCGATTACACGGTTCCCGGTATCAAGAAGGAAATGCTTGCCGCGGGAATTCCCGTGCGCAAGAAGATGAACGGCGAGGTTTAAGTGAATCCGTCTGTGGCCATGAAGATTTTCGAGGCTGGCAAGAGCGCCGGTGCAGACTTCGTCGAGATTTTCGAGGAAGAGACCCGCAGTTCTTCGCTTGGACTCAAGTCGAGCCAGATCGAATCGGCGACGGCGGGTACGGAATATGGCATCGGTATCCGCCTGTTGTACGGAACCGAGGTGCTCTACGGCTTTACGAGTGACGACAGCGAAGAAGCGTTGGTGAAGCTCGTGCAGACGCTCGCTTTCGGCCGCATCGCCGGAAATACGGCAAAGACGATTGAATTTGCACCGCAGAAGCGCGTGGCGGATTACAATCGCGCCGCTTTCCAGGACCCGCGCGTGCTGGGCCAGGCGGTCAAGCAGGATTTCCTTTTCCGTGCCGACAAGGCTGGCCGCGCGATTTCGGACAAGATAGCGCAGGTGGGCGCCTCGGTGACGGATACCTGTTCCACGATAACGCTCATGAACAGCGAGGGCCTGAATCTCGTGCTCGACCGTTCCCGCCTCCGCGTGAACGTGACTGTCACGGCGACGGACGGGACGGAACGCTTGACGACTCACGAATCCCCGGGTGCGCTTGGCGGCTACGAGCTGCTTGCGAACTATTCTCCCGAGGATTTGGCGACGACCTGTGCCGAACGCGTGCTGCGCATGCTTGATGCGGGCTACATTGCCGGTGGCCAGATGCCCGTGGTGATGGGCAACGGCTTTGGCGGAGTGATTTTCCATGAGGCGTGCGGCCATCCGCTCGAAACCGAGGCGGTCCGCCGTGGCGCAAGTCCCTTCTGCGGCAAGCTTGGCGAGGCTATCGGCCAGCCGTGCCTCACTGCGATTGACGACGGTACGCTCGATGGCGTTTGGGGCAGCCTCAAGTACGACGACGAGGGCATGCTGACGCAGCGTACCGTGCTTATCGAGAACGGAATCCTCAAGACCTACATGAGTGACCGCGTGGGTGCTGCCGAAGTGGGTATCGCGCGCACCGGTTCGGCCCGCCGCGAAAGCTACAAGTATGCGCCCGTGAGCCGCATGCGCAATACCTTTATCGCGCCCGGCAAGGATACGCTCGATTCCATGATTGCTAGCGTCGACAACGGCCTCTATGCCGCGCGCATGGCGGGCGGCTCGGTGAACCCCGCGACCGGCGAATTCAACTTCGCGGTTGACGAAGGCTATGTTATCCGTAACGGCAAGATTTGCGAACCCGTGCGCGGGGCGGCGCTCATCGGCAAGGGGCACGAAATCATGCCGCGCATCAGCATGGTGGGTTCCGACTGGGAAGTCGCGGCCGGCGTATGCGGCGCCTCTTCGGGCCATGTGCCCGTGACCGTGGGCCAGCCGAGCATCAAGGTCGACCAGATTCTCGTCGGCGGCCGCTAGGCGATACGCATTTTCGCTATAGCCCGTAGGCTTCTTTCTTCAGCTTCCTGAAATATTCGAACTGCGCCTTGGTGGAGTTCTGCATGGTGTACTTGCGCGTGCGCTCGAATGCGGTCTCGCGCATCTTCTGGTAGGCTTCCGGTTCTTCGAGGTAGAGGCGGCGGCTTTCTTCCAGGGCGTCGAGCCAGGCGGTCTCGTCGATGGGGAGGATATGCCCCGCGGCGTTGTCCATCACGATGTCGTGCGGGCCGCCGTAGTCGCTCACTATTGCGGGGGTGCCGGTGGCCATGGCTTCGACCACGACGTTTCCGAAGGTGTCGGTGACGCTTGGGAACAGGAAAAAGTCGGAATCGGCGTAGAGGCTTGCGAGTGTCTCGCCGCCCTGTTCGCCTGCGAAATGCACGCTGCTGTCGCCTTCGAAGAACTTCTTGATTTCTTCGAGGTACCAGCCGTAGCCTACGTACATGAGTTCCACGTCGTCATGCCTGGCGGCGAACTGCTTCCAGACGTTGTTCAAGAATTCAAGATTCTTCTCTTTCGAGATGCGGCCGATGAACGAGAATCGCACCTTGCGCGTAGCTTGCGGCGCTCCGGCGGCGCCGTTGAACTGTTCCCACACGCCCTTTCCGCGCAGGTCGGGCGAGAAGTTCTCGAGCGGGAGTCCGCGCGGCAGGATCTGCACCCTGCTTTCGGGAACCTTGAGCTGCGAAGTGAGAATGTCTGCGTAATCCTTGCAGGGGCTCACGACGGGCTTTGTCATGCCGTAGAATGTCTTCATGAGCCAGAGCACGAAGTAGTACATCCATTTCGCCTTCACGAGCGTGCGCGTGTAGGTGGGCACGTCGGTGCGGTAGTGGCTGAATACCTTGATGCCCGCGACCTTCGCGCAGAAGCATACGAGCCAGGCGCCGGGGCTCGGCGTCTCGAGTTCGATGAGGTCGACGGGGTAGCGCTTGAGTAGGCGCAGTACGGGGCCTACGCGCGGGATGGCGAGCTCGCTGTTCGAGTACCCGAGCTGTTCCATGCTGAACAGGCGCGGAAGCAAGATGCAGTAGCTGTTCTCGACGACACCGCAGGGACGCGTGTTGAAGGCGCTTCCCGCAAGGAAAGCCTTCATGCCGTGGGTGCGCATGTAGGGAATCACGTTTCTCAGGTTGTTCGCGATGCCGTTCGTCTCGTCCAGGTTGTCGGAGTAGAAGAGGATGCGCACATCGTCGGCGGGGCGGTTCTTGCGTTCCTGCTTCAGGTAAAAGCGTAACTTCAGGAGCTTGGGAATGTTCACGAGGAGCGCCCCGAATACGACGGGCGGAATCATTCCGGTGCGGAGGTTTCCGGGAGGCTGGTGCTTGAAGCTGAACATCTTCCTGAAGGTACTCGTGACGGTACGCCCGAAGATATGGGGGCGCGTATCCAGGTTGTCCGTTGCCTTGAATTTCGAAGTGCTTCGCTTCTCGTTGTCCATGATGGCGAAATTTACGAAGATTTTCGCTATCTTGTCAAATGCCGTAGGCTTCTTTCTTGAGTTTTCGGAAGTATTCGAACTGCGCCCGCGAGGCGTTTTCCAGGGTGTAGGTGCGGCTCTTCTCGTAAACGCGCCTGCTCATGGCGCTATATTCCTCGGAGCGGTTCTTCTTGAGGTCGTAGCATCTTTCGAGCGCCTCGACCCAGGCGTCTTCGTCCATGGGGCAGATGAGTCCGTGGTTCTCGTCGGCGACGATGCTCTTTGGCCCGCCGAAATTGCTCACGACGGCCGGGGTGCCGCTCGCCATGGCCTCGACGACCACGTTTCCGAAGGTGTCCGTGGTGCTCGGGAATACGAAGAAGTCGGCGTCGGCATAGAGGCCCGCGAGAGTCTCGCCTCCCTGTTCCCCAGCAAAGAGGACTTCGGGATGGTCGCGGTAGATGTTTTCGAGTTCCTGCAGGTACCAGCCGTAGCCGACGAACATCAGTTGCACGTCGCTATGCCTTGCGCTGAACTTCATCCACACGTTGTTCAGGAAGGGGATATTCTTTTCTTTCGAGATGCGCCCGCAGAACATGAACTTTACGGCCTTCTTCTCGCCGAACTTTTCCCATGTGCCCTTGTTGGCGTGCGACGGGTCGAACTCGTCGAGCGGGATTCCGCGCGGGAGCATCACGATCTGGTCGCGGGGAACCCTGAGCTCCTTGTTCAGGATTTCGACATAGTCGTGGCAGGGGCTGATGACGGGACGCGCCATCTTGTAGAATATCCTCATGAGCCACAGCACGTACACGTGCATCCACTTGGCCTTCACGAGCGTGCGCGTGTAGGTGGGGACGTCGGTCCGGTAGTGGCTTAGGACCTTGACTCCGGCAACGAACGCGCAGAGCCGCACGAGCCATGCGCCGGGGCTCGGGGTCTCGAGCTCGATGATGTCGACGGGGTAGCGCTTGAGCAGGCGCAGGACCGGCTCGATGCGCATGATGTCGAGTTCGCTGTTTGCGTACCCGAGAAGCTCCATGCTGAAAAACCGCGGCAACAGGAAGCAGTAGCCGTTCTCGACGACACCGCAGGGCCGCGTGTTGAAGGCGATTCCCGCAAGCCCGGCTTCCATGCCGTGTTCGCGCATGTAGGGCACGATGTGGCGCAGGTTGTTCGCGATGCCGTTCGTCTCGTCGAGCAGGTCGCTGTAGAATAGCACGCGCACCTTTTCGGGGTCGCGTTCGCGGCGCTCCTTGTTCATGGCGAAGCGGAGCTTCAGGAGCTTGGGGATGTTTAAAAGCCAGGTGCCGAAGATGATGGGCGGAATCCAGCAGGTACGGATGTTTCCGGGCGGCTTGTGCTTCATGCCCCAGTACTTGCGGAAGGTGCTCGTCACATGCCTGCCGTAGATGGGCGGGCGCGTGTCCAGCGTGTCGGTCAGCCTAACCTTTGTTGAACCTGACGCAGTCTTCATACTTCACTCCGTCTCCGCCGAAAAGGTCGAGTGCGGATCCGATGGTGAGGTCAATCTTTCCGTCTGAAATTTGTCTGCAATGTTCCAGGTCGGCAAGCGAGCGTGCGCCGCCCGCGTACGTGACGGGGATGGGGCTGTGCTTCGCGAGGAATACGATGAGGTCGTCGTCCATGCCCTGCTGCTTGCCTTCGACATCGGCGGCATGCACCAGGAACTCATCGCAGTAGCGCGAAAGGTCGTCGAGGGTCTCGGCGGAAATTTCGATATCGATGAGCGTTTGCCAGCGGTTGATGGCGATTTTCCAGTGCGGGCTTTCGCTGCCCGGAGCCGCGACGCGCTTGCAGCTCAAATCCAGGACGAGGTGTTCCTTGCCCACGGTCTGCGCGAGGAGCGTAAGCCTTTCGCGGTCGAGCTTGCCTTCGGGGAAAATCCAACTCGTGACGATGACGTGGCTAGCCCCGGCGTCGATATATTCGCGGGCATTTTCGGCGTTGATCCCTCCGCCGACTTGCAGGCCCCCGGGGTATGCCGCGAGGGCAGCCTTTGCCGCCTCCACGTTGCCCTTGCCGAGCATGATCACGTGTCCGCCCCTGATTCCGTCTTTCTTGTAGAGTTCCGCAAACCAGGCGGGGGAGCGGTCGGTCTCGAAATTCGTCTTGAGTCCCTTGCCGCTATCGGAAAGCGAACTCCCTACAATCTGCTTGACCTTGCCGTCGTGCAGGTCGATACATGGGCGAAACTTGGTCATCAGTCCTTCACTCCCGTAACGGTCCAGTCGATTTTCTTGCCGTTGCTCCCGTCGCTCCTTCCGCGGTAGAACAGGATTTCGCCGCCGGCGGCGACCTTCATGGCCTTCTTGGCGATCCAGCCGTCGACCTTGTCGAGGAGCGATGCCTTCTGGTAAGTCTTGTTCACGGGGAAGCTGAGGGCGGGAGAGCCGTCCTTCCATTCGATGGCGAGCGGGTTCTTGGGAAACTTCTTACCGCTGTAGGTCTCTTCGCCTTCCTTGATGCCAGCGGGGACAACGACCTTCGAGCCGCTGCCGTCGTTGTAGAGCGCATATCCGAACGGCTTGCCGTCCTTGGCGAGCGAGATGCGGCCCGCGAACATCGGGTTCCTCGCGTTCGTGCTGAAGTTCAGCGAACGGATGGTGAGGTCGGTCGCCTGCACCGTTTGCCAGGTCTGGTCCATATAGGCGTAACCCTTCACCGCGATGGTGTCCTCGTTGAAGCCGATGCGGCCCGAGACGCGGCCATAGGGAATGTGGATGTACTGTGCGAACTTGTCGCTACCCACTTTCCAGATGCCGTCGCCGTTGACCTTGCCCTGTTCGGCGCTGTCGAAAGTCAGGTCCAGGAAGAACTTTCCTTCCTTGTCGGCGGTAAAGTATACGCGGTGGCCCTTGCCGGGCTTGCCTTCCATGGCGTATTCGCCCTTGATGTCGATGGAACTCTTTTCCTTGATGACCTTCAGGCGCTCGGGCGGGTACTGGCGCCCCACGGCGTGGGTCTTGCCCTTGAAATTCCATAAGGTAAGGTCGCAGCCGACCTTCTTGCCCGAAGCCGGGACGTAGAGCGTGGAATAGTTCACGAAGGCGCGCGTGCCGTTGTCGAATACGAACTGGTAGCTCCAGGTCTCGTTGAATTCCTTCGCGCTGTTCTGGTGCGGCATGAAGTCGCTCGCGGTGAGGTTGCGCGTGGCGCCCGCGGGTGCGGCGACATCGACCGCCCAGACGGACTGGGTGGCGAACGCGGCCATGGCCGCAAGGAGTAGCTTGCCTAATAACTTGTTCATACCCTAAAAATATAAAAATGAGACATCAAAAAACGCCCCTTTATCGGGGCGCTTGGCGGATTATCGGGTTATTTAGAAAAAACGGGACTTTCAAAGAACTCTTTCGTCCAGTATTGCTCCATTTGATTTTGAATCAAGCTCATCACGTCTTCGAATTTAAGTGGTTTCGTGAATTTGATTTTTCGGAGAAAATTCTTCCAAAGCGTTAGCCTGAGTTCATCGTGAACGAATTCTTGGGAGAACAGTTTTACGTTGGAATTGAATGTTGTTTTTCTCGCTTGGAATGTCGCTTTAATTGCCTGTTCTAGAATGGTCTTGTCAATCTCGTGATTCGTGAAAAACTGGTAAACATCAAAAAAGTCCTTCATGCGACTGTTGTTTTCGTCGCGGGAGACCATGGCGTGAAATTTTTCTGCGATAATTGACTCGATTGAATAGGCGAAAATGTTTGCTTTGGGCAAATCATCTAGTAGCGATGGATATTCCATTTCTTTTACTTCGACGACGGAGTCTCCAAAGCCGACATCAATTGAAACGCGTTGACGAATGGAATCTAAATGCGCCAAAATCTGTACTCGAAGCCCGAGGTATTGCTTGTCTTTCATGATGTTTTCGACATGAATGCTGCCTATGTCAAAAACAATACCGTCTTCAGGGCAGCCTTGAGAGCAGATTTCGGCGAACATGGAATGCAGCAGTTCTGGCTTTGAAGGAAAGTTTATGCCGAGAAAATCCACATCCAATGTCGGGCGTGCGATTATGGGATCAAGTGCGAACAGCAGGGAACCGCCTTTCAGGTAGAAAGACGGCTTGTATCTGCTTTGGGCGAGTCGGTATATCAATCGTTCATGAAAATATCGAATCAAAACCTGCTGGTAGTTCCCATGCACTTTTTGCGTCTGCAGTAACAGGCGGTCGCGGGCCGATTTTGCAAAATCTCTTGCCATTCTATATCCCTATTTCAAGATATTTTTTCAGGGTCGCCATAATCCGCAGTTTCTTTGCGTATTCTGTTAGTTTGGGAATGTCTCTATTAGGCCTTCGCAGGTAGTTTTTGAGGATTTCTGCGCAGACATCCAGCCCAATCTTGTTGCGGTATTTTATGGCATCGCAAACGGAACGCTCTAGGTCGGTGATGAGTACCAAATGCCCATGAACCGGTTCTTTTGTGATTCCAAATTCTAGCAGATGATCTGACCAATAGTACAACGATATTGGCGGAAAGTCGGGGAGGACGATTTTCCGCTTGCGGGGGATGGCGACGCAATAGGCCGGAGGAATTTGCGTTGTAAGTTCGTAATGCTCCCATGCGGAGTAGGTGCAAAGAACGCCGCCCGGCACAAGAATGTCCATGTCGAGCATCGTGTCTGCCAGCGCGGAGGTCTCGGCAAACACGCCTGGACGCACTCGGTACAGTTCTCCCGAATGAACCCTTTGCAGGGTCTGGTGGTATTGGTATGCAGTCATGTTCTCGCGAATCATGAATCCTTCCGTGTTGCGAATTTCTTTCCCATCGTATTTGACCATATTCTTAATATAACAAATCTACGGCAAAATTTCAAATATGCCGTAGAAAATTTAATATCTTGCATTTTTAACCAAATAAATGGAATATTGCTTGTTTTCTGAAGAATATAAGCTGTGCTTGGGGCTGAGTCAATAGCAGGCTCTTTCCGTAGGAAATACGTGGAAAATGCCCGAAAAATGCGGTTCTTTGTGTGATTTTTCGCATTTCTCTATATGGAAGGTGCGCTTTTTTGTGAAATTTTTTATCGCAAAGCCCACTTTTAAGTTATTTTTACAATGAACATATTGAAGAGTTTTTGCTCTTGTTCTCTAGTCGAAATCAGCAAATTTCACCTGTACGAGAACAAGGCGAACGCTCACGCGAATGCGTTTGTCACGCTGCCTTTGGCGGTGTGTTTTGGCGTATTACGGCAAACTGCTTTGTTGTGGTTTTGTCGCCCGTTTGGGGCGTGGGTCGTTTGCGTTTATCGTACAAGGCAATGCTGAGCCTCGACTAGGTAAATGCAACGACCTGCGCCCTTTTTGTATCCATACGAATTTGGCATGAGGTATTGTTGACAGGGGCGAACTCCGGAAGTTTAAACACGGAGGCTGTCATGGCTACGAATATTTCCCGCTTGTCCCTCTTTAGCCATGTAATGGCGGCAGGGGCCATCGCTCTCATCCTCTCTGCCTGCGGCGGCGAAACCACCGAGAACATCACGAACATCAACCAGATGGGCATGGATGTAGTCTCCTCGGTTGGCGACCTCCCGAAATGCTCTGCCGATAACGAGGGCGAACAGGCCTTCGTAAAGGGCGAAACCTCTGCGCGAATTTGCGTGGATGGCGAGTGGTTCGCGACGGCTTCGAATGGCGGCGAAGGCGCTTCGGTTGAATTCAGTTGCACCACCAAGGAACTCAAGGATAAGAGCGGCCTAAAGATTGTGTGCAATGGCGACAGCATTGGCGTTGTGTTGAATGGCTCTGATGGCAAGGACGGTGCCGACGGAAAGGGCTGCACTATAGCGAGTCAGACGGACTCGACGGTGACCGTCGCTTGCGGAACGGGCAAGTTCACGATGGCGCTGAACGGCGGGAGTGGCGTTGTCATAGATACTACGGGCTATGAAGTCGAGAATGCCTCTATCAGTGGCGTGTCGCAGAAGGGGCCGTTTGTTAAGGGTGCCCAGGTGACGGCTTATGAACTGGACGGCAGCAAGTCGCTGCTGCAGACTGGCCGCACCTTCAGCGGGAACATTACGCAGGACGATGGTCGGTTTAACCTGAGCAACGTGACGCTCAAGTCGAGCTATGTGCGCCTTTCGGCAAACGGCTATTACCGCAACGAGGTGACCGGCAAGAATTCTACTTCCCCGATAACATTGAATGCGGTGACGGACCTTTCTTCGCGCAATACGGTAAACGTGAACCTGTTGACGCACCTAGAGTATGGCCGCGTGGCACGCCTGATGGCGGAAAGCGATGGAACGCTCAAGATAAAGACTGCCAAGAAGCAGGCGGAAAAGGAAATTTTCGAGGCTTTCCATATCGATGCGACGGGCTTTGGTTACTCCGAAGACTTGGATGTATTTGGCAAGAGTGATGCCGATGCGGCGTTGCTCGCGATTTCGATTCTGTTGCAGGGTGACCGCACCGAAAGTGAACTGACGGAACTCCTGTCGGAACTCAGCGATGATTTGAGTGACGGTAAGTGGGACGATGATGCGAAACGGGCGGAGATTGCTGGATGGGTTTTGGAAAAAGAGATATATGGTGCAATTCCGATATATCGTGAAAATGTGTCTGGCTGGGGACTTTCGACAACGGTGCCCGAATTTGAAATGTATATGCATAATTTTTGGGTGGGTGAAAAAAGTCTAGACTGTTCTACAGCGAATGATGGTGAATCCTTTGTATTTCCCTTATATAATGGGTATGTTGTTGCTGTCTTTTGCTCGCATGATGACGTTGTTCTTAGTATAGAGGGAGAACTTCTTGATAAACGTGATGAACATCGGTATCGCACCATGAAAATTGGAAACCAAACCTGGATGGCGGAAAATCTCGACTATGAAATAGATTCCAGTTATTGCTACAAAGATGATGTGACAAACTGCTCCAAGTACGGAAGAATTTATACTTGGAATGCTGCGAAGAAAGCGTGCCCGAGTGGATGGCATCTGCCCAGTGAAACTGAATGGGAAACCTTATTCAACGCAGTCGGCGGACAATCCACGGCAGGCAATGTGCTCAAGTCCACATCTGGGTGGAGCAGTGGCAACGGCTCGGATGCTTTCGGATTTTCGGCGCTCCCTGCTGGCGACAGGGACGGCGGTGGAAATTACGGCAGGGAGGGCCACGCGCTCTTCTGGAGTTCTACGGAGGTCTTCGATAGCGAAGCGATCTACATGTTCTTGACCTACAACAATGACGATGCGCGCCTGAGCCGCTACCATAAGAACATCGGGTTTTCGGTTCGTTGTCTCCAGGACTAGGTTGCCAACCGCCAAGGGCGGTAGGCAACGGGCCCAACACGCGCAGCGTGCACGGCCCCTCAACAAAAAAAACTGAACAAACCAAAATCATAATCAAAGGAGTGAAGAGTGCTTTTATCAGATAATTTAAAAACGGATATAATCCCCACAAGGTTATACAAATTTGTAAGTCATGATTCAAAAAATATGACGATTACCGGTATATGTAAAGGTTATGTTAAATTTTCAAAAATTCCAGATTTGAATGACTCCTCGGAAGAATATGTATATGCAAATTTTGAAGAGTTTCGTAAATCGGTGAAAGAAATATTTGGCTCTGAATGCAGCCTAGATGTTTTTGAGAAATTAGAAAAACAGTTTGATTTGGTGAATAAAATTTTTCCAGAAATGGGATTGAGCAAAATAAAGAATGAATTTAAGTCGTTTACACAAAGAATGTGTGGGTGTAATCCTAAATTTGGAAACCTTTTGGCTCAAAACAAAGTCCTGTTTAAAGCATTAGAAGATAACCTTGCTCAAATTCATAAAGAGATTTTAAGTAAGGTTGGAATTTTTTGCGTAACGGATAGGTTGGGTTATTTTCCGATGTGGGCGCACTATGCGGATGAAGCTAGGGGTTTCGCAGTTGAATTCAAGGATCTTCATCAGTGTTTTAATGGTGATGGAACAGGGGCCTTGCATCAAGTTGACCCTGTAAAGTACCGAGGTCAAAGAGGACTAGTTTCAATGATGCCGTCTGATTTGTCTGAAATCTTCCGCACAAAATTAGAAGATTGGAAAGAAGAACATGAATATAGAGTGACAGAACTCTTGACTCAATGCGAATATGATGATCATAAAAAGGTTTATTTGTATCGTATTGATTGCAAATATATCAGCCGTATCATTGTTGGTTGGAAATGCCCGACAGATCGGTTTAAGGTAATTAAGGAAATTGCTGATGATGCCGGTATTGAAGTCGTGCGATTGAGAATGGATAAACAGGGGAAGATTGTTCCTGCATAAATCAATAACGAGATATCTCCATGTTCGTCGTTGAATTGTAATAGGAAAGTGCTTATGAAAAGAAAATGCCCTTTACGTAAAAAACTGTTGGTGTTGCTCGGGACGATGCTCGCAGCTTCTGCCTTTGCAGAAGGTGCTGGCGGTCAGCCTGCGGCATCGCAGTCCGCATCTATCTTTGTGCAGGACCCGGCGGTGTTCCACCAGCGACAGGCCGAACTCGAAAAATTGAAACAGTCCGTCGAGGGCAAGAACGAGGGACTTGATTCGTTGTTGCTTGATGCGAGCCGCATCGCGAAGATGAACGACCAATGTGCCGCCATCAGCATTAACGACGTGATGGGCGATGAGTGCTGGACATTCTATCGCGTAGAACTCCCTGCATTCGAGGAAAAGTACATGAAGGTCACGGGCGAGGTTCGCCTGGGCCACATGGAGACTGCTCGCGGGCTTGAAGACCGCAAGCTGCAAATTGATGCCTGTGTGGATGCACTTTTCAGTTTTGCACAGAGTAAAGACCAGTTCCTGAATCTGGATGGCGGCGTGTATCTGGAACCGCTGAGCAACGGTTTCCAGGCGAATTACGACTTTACGCTGCAATACGAGCCGAATCACCGCAAGCACGCCTTTGAAATCGCGCAGAAGTGGGGCGAAACTTGCCGCGAGATGGTTGTCCGTAAGGACGGAAAGGGGTTCGCACCGTTCTTCCTGGAACGTCTGGAAAAGCTGAACGCGGACTTAGCGGGCAACGGTTCACTCGCCGTCTACAAGACGGACACAAGCGCCGCTCCGACTTTGTTCATGGATATCAGCAAACCGGTGCGCAGCGCATACTACCTGAATGGCGTCAAGCTGTTCCATAGCCGAATCAGTGCAGGTCCGGTTGGCGAAAGTCCGGTGCGCATCTGTTTTGAATCGGGCTCGGTGAAGGTCGATGGCGAGCCTGTGGTGATGAAACGAGGCAAACCGCAGAAATTCGAGGGCTCGGTAAACTATCCGCAAAAAGAAACTTCGCTGAACGGTCGCTGGATTTGGGAGAACCAGGGCAACAACGAGGGCGTGGATTTTGGCCCCGAAGAGGACGAGGCGGTAAAGGATAGCCTGTATGCGCTTGAGTTTGCTGCACAGGCTTCTGCCGCAGAAAAACGCCGCGGGGTGCATTTCTCCCCGTGGGTGGGCCTGAGTGTGGCCTTCGCACCGTTTAGCGATAAGAGCTACAAGGCTTTCGATCTTGACGAGGGCCACCTGATGATTTTGACGGACTTGATGGCTATCGCTCGCGTAAAAATCGGGTTCGGCGAGAATGCGGACATGTTTGCTGCGTTTGGTGCAGGCGCATTTGTGGGTCTGGGCTTTGGCGAAGGACTCCGTCGCGGGTATGTCGCCCCTGCCGTGCAGGCAGAATTCGGGTACAGGAACTTTGGTGTGCGCGAGACAGCCGTCATTGCGATTCCCGAGGATGATTCTGAGGAATGGATGCAGTTCAAGATGGGTGCGTTCTTTAACTTCGGCATGTTCGGTGTGGAAGCGGGCTTTGACTTAATAACGAACTTGGGCAAGGGCGGCTATGTAACGCTTTACTGGAACTTGTAGGAGGGTGCTATGAAAAAAGAATGTGACAAAATGAACGGACGTCATCCTGGAGCGCGGAGCGCGATAGGATCCTTTGTGGCAATCTCCCTGTTGTTCCTTGCTGGTTGTACCTTCATCGACGATTACAATATCGACCTGATGCAGGACGCAACTGCGAATGTGCAAAGTTCGTCGTCGGGTGGCAATCCTGCTTCGGGCGACGACACTAAGGCATCTTCGAGTTCTGGTGAAAATTACAATTCCTCAACTTCTCAGACGCCAGCATTTGGTTGCGGTAAAGATTTTGTAGATTCCCGCGATAATGCAAAATACGCTACGGTAAAAATCGGGATGCAGTGCTGGTTTGCTGAAAACCTGAATTACAATGCAAAAAATTCATCGTGCTATGGAGATGATGACTCGAATTGCGAGAAGTATGGTCGTTTGTACCGCTGGACCGAAGCCCAGTCTGCCTGCCCTGACGGAACTCGCCTTCCGACTGCAGGCGATTGGGATGGATTGCTCAACTATTTGGGTAATCCGATGGTTGCCGGGAAATACTTGAAGGACGAATCAAGCTGGACTGCGGCTGAAGATGCGTACGGTTTCTCGGCACTCCCTGCAGGTTATTATTCCGAGGATGACGAAGAATATGTCCAGATAGAACAGATGGCCATTTTCTGGAGTGCAGCCGCTTCGGGAACGGATGCTGACGGCTATGTTTTGCGCAATTCGGCAAACAACATTGAGAACTGGGAGTACGCTAAGACGAACAAAATGTCTGCGCGCTGTCTAGTTGATTAGGCTTTACAGCGGAAGGTCCTTGCCCATGCCGAGCTTGAGTTCGGTGCGCCTGCGCACGACCATCTCGTTGAAGAGGTCGGTGAGGCTGTCCTCGATGCTGATCATGGGCTTCCAGCCGATTTCGTTTACCTTGGTGGGGTCGCCAATCAAAAGCGGGATGTCGTTCGTGCGCTCGTAGGCGGGGTCGAAACGGAAGTCGACGCTCACGCCCGCGATATCCACGAGCATGTCCACGAGTTCGCGGAAGGTGTACGACTTTCCGCTGCAGATGTTGTATACCTGCCCGGAGGGGGCCGTGTTCAGAATCTGGATCATCGCGCGGGCCACGTCGCGAACATCCACCACGTCGCGGCTGATGTCGAGGCTGCCGGAATAGATGACGGGTTCGGCGTGGTAATACTTTATCTTCACCAGCTGGTAGGTAATGGAGGGGATTGCGAAACGCCTGCTGTGGTGCGGACCCGTGAAGTGGAAGGGGCGCACGGCCACGATGTGCATGTCGTTTGCGTTGCGGAACTGGTTGCCCAAGATCTCCATGCACGCCTTCGATGTCGCGTAGGGCGTGAGCGGGTTCGGCAGGTCGGTTTCCTTGTGCAGGTAGGTGAGGCGCTGGTCGGTGCGGCCATAGATTTCGCTCGAGCTGAGCAGCATGATCTTTGCCTTCGGGACAACCTGGCGCGTGGCTTCGAGGAGTGTCTGCGTGCCGAGCAGGTTGATGTTCAGCGTCTCGTAGGGCTTCTTGTAGCTGAGCCCGACGGAGGATTGGCTTGCAAGGTGGTAGATGTGCGTCGGCTGCACCTTCTGCATCATCTCCAATACGTCCTGGAAGTTCAGCATGTCGCCGGTGAGGTATTCCACGCCGTCCACTTTTTGCCACGGCTGCGGCTGTTCGTCGCTGAAACTGTAGAGCCCGTGGCTCGTGCCGCTCAAGTTCGAGAGGATATGGAATCCGAGTCCGCCTGTACCGCCTGTAACTAGTATACTCATACGTTATTCCTCACCTGATAGCATCCCATGCTTTCGTTACTATTTCTTTTTCGATGTTCACAATCTTCTTGACTTCGCCGATCCTGGTGGGCAGAATGTACACGCGTGCGCCCTTCTCTGCCTTCTTGTCGACAGCCATGGCTTCCCACGCCTTTTCGGTATCCACGCCGAAGGTCTTCGGGAATCCGAGAGCGTCGAGGAGCGCGTTCTGGCGCGCTTCGGCGGCTGCGTCCATCATGCCGAGCATCACGGCGGCCCTTGCGGCGACACGCATGCCGAGCGAGACGGCGATTCCGTGGCTGAACATGTTGTAGCCGGTAATCTTCTCGATGGCATGTCCGAAGGTGTGACCGTAGTTGAGGATGGCGCGCAGGCCCGATTCCTTCTCGTCGATGCCCACGACCTCGGCCTTGATTTCGCAGCTGCGGAAAATCATGTGCTTGAGAGCCTCGAAGTCGCGGTTCTTGATGGCATTCACGTTGCCTTCCAGGTAACGGAAGAATTCTTCGTCGTAGATGACGCCGTACTTCACGATTTCGGCAAGGCCAGCGAGGTATTCGGTGTCATTGAGGGTAGAAAGCACCGAGATGTCGCACACCACCGCGCGGGGCTGGTAGAATGCGCCGATCATGTTCTTGCCTTCGGGGTGGTTCACCGCCACCTTGCCGCCCACGGAACTGTCGACCATGCTGAGGAGCGTCGTGGGGAACTGGATGAACGGGATGCCGCGCTGGTAGGTGGCGGCTCCGAAGCCAGCCATGTCGCCGACCACACCGCCGCTGAACTGCAGGAGGCAGCTTTTGCGTGTGTAGCCGCGGTGCAGCATGAAACTGAAGAGCTGGTTCAGGTTGTGGAGCGTCTTGTTGCGTTCGCCCGCCTGGAACTTGAATACGGGGCAGCGTCCGGCCTGCCCGCGGAGCATGTTGAGCATCTGGGTCTGCGCCTTAGCGATAGTCGTGTCGGTACAGATCAGGAATTCGTGCGATGGCGAAAGCTGCAGCCCTTCGAGCAGGCATGCCGTCTCGGGCACGATGTTCTTGCCGATGAAAATGGGGTAGCGGCCGCCGCTGCTCGGGTAGACGTCGAGCGCGTGGCTCTTCCAGAACTGCAGCATGCGGAGGATATGCTCGATAATGTGCGATTCGTTCGCGTCGTTCGTGCTTTCGACGCTGAAGTCCGCCTGCGCGTAGTTCTTTTCGCGTTCCTTGAGCATCACCTTGATTTTCGCGAGACGTTCCTCGTCGGAGAGGTTCGCGAGCAGCGGACGCGTGTTCTTGCGGCCGATGCGTTCGGAAAGGATTTCGGGCTTGGCCCACAGGCGGATGAGCGTTCCCGACTCGCGGATGACCTTCACGTTCTCGGGATTGTTGAGGGCGCCGCCGCCGAGCGACACCACCTGGGGCGTCTCGTTGCGGGCGATTTCTGCGATTACGTCGCGTTCCATCTCGCGGAACTTCGCTTCGCCGTCCTGCTCGAAGATTTCGCTGATGCTCTTGCCTGCGCGTTCGACGATGACCGCGTCGGTATCGACGAGCGGGCGGCCGAGGCGTTCTGCCATCGCGCGGCCCGTACGGCTCTTGCCGCTGGCCATGAAACCGGTAAAGAAAATATGCTCTCTCATACTAGCCCTGCATTCCTTTGCGCATAATCGCAGTCAGTTCTTCGTTCGTGCGGTCCGCCGTCTCCTTGGGGAACCACTTGCGGAAACTTTCGAGCCCCTGGTGTACGAGCATGCCTTCGCCCGTGACGACCTTGCAGCCCTTCGCCTCTGCCATCTGCAATAGCCTGGTGCGCGGGGGCGTGTACACGATGTCGCAGACGGCCTGGCCCGCGTGCAGGCATTCTGCCGGGAGCGGGCTCTCGCTCTCGTTCGGGGTCATGCCCACCGATGTCGCGTTGATGATGATGTCGAAGCCTGCGGAGATGCCTTCGAATTCGTCGAAGGTCGAGACCTGGACCCCGGCTTCGGCAAAGACCGCGTTCAGGCTGTCGGCGAGGGCCTGGCCTTTATCGCGGTTCCTGCACACGATGGTGAGTGCGTTCCCCTGTTCCACGAGCGTGAAGGCGATTGCCTTGGCTGCACCGCCGTTGCCGAGGAGGGCGACCTTCTTGTTGCTCGCGGCAACGCCGTTCTCCTCTAGGTTCCGGATGCAACCGTAGGGGTCGGTTGTCGTGCCGCGGAGGGTCCCGCCGACAATCCCGTCTTTCCAGTAGAGCGTGTTCACGCTGCCGGTGAACTTGCTGATGTTGGACAGCTCGTCCACGAGTTTCGGAGTCCCGTCGCTGCCGACGAATTCCGTCTTGTAGGGAATGGTGACGTTTGCGCCGCGGAACTTCATCGCCTTGAACCCGCGGATGGCGTCCGCGAAATTTTCCGGTTCCGGTGCGTGGGGGAGGTAGCGTGCGTTTATTCCGAGCGCCTCGAAAAGGGCGTTGTGCATCGCGGGCGACTTGCTGTGCGCTACGGGATGCCCGAAAATACAGAGCGATTCTGTTTTGCCGTCTATACCGGCAGATGAATTAGCCAAAATAACCTCTTTTGTCCGCCCACCTGGGGCTGAACTCTTAATAATCTCTACAAAAGATATATAATATTTACTGCAAAAGAGGAATAGCTATGAAAAAATTTGTTGCCCTGTGTGCCGGCGCCCTGTTGCTGCTTGCCTGTGAAGCGGATGAATCGTCGAAGACTGCGCCCAAGGAGGCTCCATCACCTGCGGCGGCCCAGGCGGAATCGGCACAACCTCCGCAGTCGCAGATGACCGACGAGCAGGTATTTGCCTATATCATTGGCCGGGAGTATGGCTTGCCAACATATGTAAACACTCCGCAGCGCATCGGCGAAATGCTCGATCTCGATGCCATGGTGCAGGGTATTGTCGACAACGAGAGCGTGCTGAAGGATTCGAACCGCGTGCTCCAGCTTTCGCCGGAAGTGCAGAATGAAGTTAACGAGCACTATGCGAAGGTGGCGAAGGAGCGGCAACTTGCGGGAGAGAACGCGAAGCCTATCGCCATGGCGGGACCGATTACGGGCAAGGCGGTTGTCATTACGGATACGACCTCGATGATCGTCAAGTATTCCTACATGCAGGGCGTGACCATCGATATGCTCTTCGATGCGCTGGAACGCAACTTCGGGGAGGAATTTGAGACCCGGTTCTTTATCCAGGGCGTCCGCGAGTCCATCTATGGCGCGATGGACCCCTCGTTCAAGAAGGCCGTGCCGGATGACAGGCTTAGGGCGGTGAATTCGAAGTTCATGCAGCGCATGGAAAAAATACGCGAAGAACGCCGCCGTCAGTAATTTTTTTGAACTATATTTTCGCAAAACTTTAAAGGAGTAATGAATGAAAAGCATTAAGATTCTCGCCATGGCTTTGGCGGCGGCCCTGTGCACGTCCGCCTATGCCGATACCTATTACGTTAGCAAGGAAACCGGATCCAACCGCAAGGACGGCCTTTCTGCCGACAAGCCGATGAAGAACCTCCAGAAGGCGCTCGATGCCGCTCCGGCTGGTTCTACCATCCTCGTTGCCGAGGGCAACTACTTCGGTACGCTCGACTGTGGCAATATCCTTATTACCAAGCCGGTGACCATCATTGGTGGTTATTCTACCGATTTCACGACCCGTGACGTGCTCAAGTACAAGACCCTGATCGAACCCACTGCCGAGTCCAACGGAACCGCAAAGGGCAATGGCACCATGCAGATCAAGCTGGACGGAGGCAAGGTCGTCATTGACGGTCTCCTGTTCAACCGCGGCAATTCCATCGCCTATAACGGCGACAAGGATCCGAACCGTGCGGGCAAGCCTGAAGGCGTGGAAAGCGGCATGATGCAGCCGATCGGGGCTGCCGGTGTCGGTGGTCCGGACCTGAGCGGCCGCGTTCTCACGACCGAGACTTCCGAAATCTACCTCGACAACCCGACCGTCGACCTGGTCATCAAGAACTGCGCCTTCGTGAACGCTCCCAACTATGCCATCCGCGGCATGTTCAAGGGGACGGCCGAAATTTCGAACAACATATTCGTTGCGCTCCGTATGGCTGGCCTTGAACTCCGCGGTTCCAGCGCCAAGGAAAACGCTGTCGTCAAGTTCCATCACAACACCCTGCTCTTTGCATGGTCTCGTCTCAAGGACCAGGGCGACATGGGCTACGGATACCGCTACATGCCGGGTCTTAATGCCTACATCGACCACAACATTATCGGTTGCACCATCATGGCCGCCCTTGACCGTGGCCATGTCGATAGCGACAAGAAGAAGGAAGCTGCCCGCGTGACGACCGCGACCAACAACATCTTCTTCCTGAACAAGCAGGCCGACCTCATGATTCCGGGCGGCGGACAGTTCATGCGTATCTGGGCCAAGGACTTCGAGGATGTGGAACAGCTCGCCGAGGTCGAAGGCAACAAGACTCTCAAGGATCCGTCCGTGTTCAAGGGCAAGCTTGACGAAGCCTACCTGAACGGCTTCCTCAACGCAAGCTACAAGGAAAAGACCGATTACGATCCGAATTCTGCAGCGAACACCTTCCGTGCCGCGATGGGCATGAACATGGTCGGCAAGATGGAATCTTCCGCCACGATGTTCATGAACCGCTATCCGTTCGCCAAGGCGCTCGAACTGTTCGGTGCTGTGGAAGGCACTGGCGCCCAGATGCCGAAATAATCTGCATCTATAACAATCTTTTTTCAAGGCATTCCCGTTTGCGGAATGCCTTTTCTATATTCATTGCATGCTCTACAATAACATTCTCGAAACCATCGGGCGCACCCCGCTCGTGCGCATCAACAAGATTAACGACAGCGAAGCCGAAGTCTTCGTGAAAATTGAAAGTTTTAACCCGCTCGGCAGCGCGAAGGACCGCGTGGCCCTCCAGATGATCGAGGATGCCGAGCGCGAAGGCAAGCTCAAGCCGGGCGCGCTTATCATCGAGCCTACCAGTGGCAATACGGGTGTGGGGCTAGCCTACGTGGGAGCCGTGAAGGGCTACAAGGTGGTGCTCACGATGCCCGATTCCATGAGCATGGAACGCCGCATGCTGCTCAAGTCGCTGGGTGCTGAAGTGGTGCTGACCGAAGGCGCGAAGGGCATGGCGGGCTGCATCGAGAAGGCAAACGAGATTGCGGCGCAGAACCCGGGAAGCTTTATCCCGCAGCAGTTCGAGAACCCGTCGAACCCGAAGGCGCACTACCTCACGACCGGCCCCGAAATCTGGAACGATACCGAGGGCAAGGTGGACGTGTTTATCGCGACGGCAGGTACCGGCGGAACCGTGAGCGGAACGGCGAAGTACCTCAAGGAAAAGAACCCGGACATCTATGTCATCGCCATCGAACCCGATGACTCCCCGATGATATCGAAGGGAGTGGCTGGCCCGCACAAGATCCAGGGCATCGGTGCGAACTTTGTCCCGAAAATCTACGACCCGAAGGTCGTCGACGAGGTCTACCTCACCAGCACCGAGAAAGCCGGGAAGGCTGCCCGCGCGGCTGCCGCCGAGGAAGGCATCTTTGTCGGGATTTCGTCCGGAGCAGCGCTCGAATGTGCCCTCACGGTGGCGAAGCGACCCGAATTCAAGGGTAAGCGCATCGTGGCGCTCCTCCCCGATACGGGCGAGCGTTACCTCAGCACTTGGCTCTGGAACGAGTAGAATTTCTATATTTTGCCCGTAAAATTTTAAAAGGATACCAAAATGGAAATCCCCGAATCCTCGAATTTTGTACAGGACATTATCGTTAACGACCTCGCTACGGGCAAGCGCAAGAATGTGCACACCCGTTTCCCTCCTGAACCGAACGGCTACATCCACATCGGACATGCGAAGTCCATCTGCCTGAACTTCGGTACGGCGAACAAGTACAAGGATTTCGGCGGCATCACGAACCTGCGCTTCGACGATACGAACCCCACCAAGGAAGACGTGGAATACGTCGACTCCATCCGCGAAGACGTGAAGTGGCTCGGCTTTGAATGGAAGGGCGGCGAATACTTCGCCAGCGACTACTACGACCAGATTTACGCCTTTGCCGAAAAGCTGATTGAAATGGGCAAGGCCTACGTGGAAGACCTGACCCGTGACGAGATGCAGGAATACCGCGGCAACGACGCCGGCAAGCCGAGCCGTCCGAGCCCCTACCGCGACCGCAGTGTGGAAGAGAACATGAAACTCTTCCGCGAAATGCGCGACGGCAAGTATGCCGACGGCGAGAAGTGCCTCCGTGCGAAGGTGGACCTCTCTAGCCCGAACATGAACATGCGCGATCCGGTCATCTACCGCATCAAGCACTGCACCCACCACCGCACCGGCGACAAGTGGTGCATCTACCCGATGTACGACTTTGCACACCCGCTCAGCGACTGGATCGAGGGCATTACGCACTCCATCTGTACGCTGGAATTCGAGGCGCACCGCCCGCTGTACGACTGGTTCCTGATCGAGCTCGGCCTGGACAACCGCCCGCAGCAGATCGAATTTGCCCGTCTGAACCTCACCTACACCATGATGAGCAAGCGCAAGCTCCTC
>JAEEGH010002528.1_pt1 | contig 49348 bp, 38 predicted proteins | sample 9134181 | NCBI WGS metagenome assembly JAEEGH01 (sample SAMN16246544, study PRJNA631951) | gut metagenome | biome: gut microbiome; feature: rumen; material: DP-attached | host: Bos | place: Iran: Karaj | collected 2018-10
CTAAATAAAAGAAAGTTATGACCGCCTCACGGTGCCCACTGTTTTTCACACATTTAAAACTTTCTTTTTACCAATAACTAAAAACCTAAAACTATAAATATTACTACTAACCTAAAACAATCTATTAACCAATTCCTTTGACTTCGCTTAGTCAAAGCCGGTGTTACCCGGTTGTCTTTGTTTGACGATGCAAAGGTACGAACTTTTTTTCATTCCTGCAAGAGTTTTCACCAAATAAGTGTAGTTTTTTAACTTATTATTGATTTATATCAAGTTTTTGTGCGCGCAAACAACACTTGTTAACACTTTTATCACATTTCATGTGCAATCTTTATAGTCCAAACCTATAGTATCTCAATTATAATTCGTACCTTTGACTTCGTCGAAAGTACTCTCGTTCGGAAAAACCTAAATAAATTTGGTTTTTCTCTCACTTATTCGTACCTTTGTCGCGACAATCATTCAAACATTAACTAACAGAACAATGAAAAAGCAACTATTCATCATGGCCCTGCTATTGGGCTGCATGCTTCAAGTCAGCGCACAGAGTTATCCACCCAAGGACACCCCACAGTTGGAATTTGCCCTACAGTTGAAAGTAACCCTCGGCCAAGCCTTCTCTATTGAGAACACTCAGCATGGTCGCAGGACAGTCATCCCCATCACGGGCGGCACCTTCGAGGGACCAGGCATTAAGGGTACTATCATCAATGGTGGTGCAGACTATCAGTTGGCCAATGCACAAGGCAGAACAGAACTGGAAGCCATCTACTGCATCAAGACCGACGATGGTGTCTACATCCATGTACGCAATCGCGGCATCATTGCAGGTGGTCAGGATGCTGACGGCAAGCCAACGTTCTATTTCAGAGCAGCCCCACAGTTTGAAGCTCCTGCCGACAGCAAATATGGATGGCTGAACAACGCCTTGTTTGTCTGTGCACCTGAATTCTCACAGCAGTTCCAAGGCATCATCCTCAACGTGTGGAAAGTAAAATAAGCGTTACTCAGTCTTCCTCCAGAGACAACGGGAGACTCAGGACGAAACGCGAGCCAGGTCCTGCATAACTTGAATCAAGGATAAGAGAACCATGCAGACGTCTGGCAATCATGCGACTAAGGGTTAGGCCTAGGCCTAGCCCTTCTTTAAACTTATTGAGTTTAACGAAACGTTCGAAGACATGGTCAACCTCTTCAGCAGGTATACCACCACCAGTGTCTTCCACCGTTATCTTCAACAAATCCGAATCAACACATGCCTTGAGGGCAATGCTACCCTGCTCTGTAAATTTGAAGGCGTTGTCGAGCAGCGCATTGACAACACGCTTCAGCAGGTCTTTATTCGTGGTCATGACGAAGTCTGAAGGCAACTTGTTGTCATAAACCACTTCAACACCAGGTCTGGCCAGTCCTTCGTTTTCCTGCATGATATCAGACAACAACTCGCTGATATCAACATTGTCTTCCAATATGACGTCGGCAGCCGACTCATTGAGCGACAACTCCAGCATCTCGTCAATAAGATTGGTTATCGTGTGAGTGCTCGCAAGCATCATCTTTGCAATTTTGCGACGCTCCTCATTGCCCACAGCCAACTCTGGATTGGCCATCACCTGCACGAAGCCTGAAATGACATTAAGCGGAGTACGTATCTCATGACTCATATTCTTGATGAAGACCGTCTTCATCTTGTCAGACTCCAGGGCATGCTTATAAGCATTCTGCAGTTGCTGCATATGGCGGCGACGACTAAACATAATATAGGTCAGTGCTACGACCAGCAATGCCAGCAAAGCAGCGATAATGCTCAGCGTGATGGTTCGTGCCTTGGCTGCCTCACGTTCCAGTTCATAGAGGCTCAACTCATTACGGAATCCCTCAACGCTATTGGTAAGGATGATGGAATTGATAGAGTCGTTTTGCTTTGAGTCCTTGACCAGTTCTTCGTAGGCCTCCTTCCATCTGCCAGCATCCTTATAGATAGCAGCCATCGTTCCATGACTGTCTTCGCCTATCATTTCGCGAGCCATATTGATGGCCCTGTCAGTATGTCCAAGGTAAGCCTCGTGGTAGACTTCAAGTGAACGCCCATGAACGGATGTCAGTCCCTTGGCAACGCCTTCCCTATACGCCTTATAGCCCTTTTCAAAATTGTCGTAGTCCTTCATCTTATAATGGATAAGGGTACGACGGGTATCAATATCAAAGACTCTGTCAGGTGATGTCTCGTTAGCAATCTTCCAGGCTTCATCGAGCAGTTTGAGTGCTTCCTCAGGGTCGTCATCCTCAAGGACACCCACAATGTTCATGTAGATGGGAGGCATGCTCTCACGATAACCCGACTTGTCCATCATTTCAATGACCTGTCGGAAACTGCGCTTCGCACTCTCCTCGTTGCCACAATGGCGATAGATATGTCCCAGCATGTTGTAGGCCATATACATTTCCTTGTCCAGTCCCTTCTCGCGCAACTCAGTAGTCAACTGGCGCGACGCCTTGTAAGCCTCAAAGATTTTCTGGGTGTTCATCATGAACACAATCTCGTTGCATCGCTGGGTATAGTAGCCATGCATATCGTTCTGTTGCAGCAGATAGTCCTCCAATCTCTTGATATCGCGATTGAAGCGTGCTTCATCGGCATTGTTGAACGAATCGTGCATCGAGTCGCGCAACACCTTGTATGTAGGATCATTGTCATAGTCCACCTTGGACTGACAGACACCAATGCCCAGGATGTATAAAATAACAAGAAATATATATTTTTTGTTCATGAAGTTAATAGCACATGTAGGTTTAGACTGCAAAGTTACAAAAAACTTTTCTTACGCGCAAAACTTTTGCACGAAAATTTATGCCACCTATTATTATATAAAGGTATAAGGAGAAAGTGTAGCACTCTATGTTAATAGTTAAATAATCATAAAAGTTTAATCCCGTGACACTCAAGTCACTCGTTTTTCGAAGAAAAGCAGTACCTTTGCAGTCCGATTATGGGGGAGAGACTTAGAATCCCCGTGGATTAGTGCGGAATAGCTGTGTCTTTGGCCGGGCGCTGTGGTTCGTGAAAGTGCTGATTCAGTGTACGTTAGACTACTTGCGGAGAGTTAGACCTCCGCTGGTGGTGTTTTGTGCGCATAAGAGAGAAAGAATAAAAATGTTTTTTAGTAGTAAAATTAAAAATTAGAAATGAACACTTTAAGTTACAAGACCGTTTCCGTATCTAAGGAAGCTGCTCGCGAACAGAAGGAATGGGTGGTTATCGACGCTACCGACCAGGTAGTAGGCCGCCTCGCTTCAAAAGTAGCTAAGATCATTCGCGGAAAGTACAAGCCCACCTTCACTCCTAATCAGGACTGTGGTGACAACGTCATTATCATCAACGCCCAGAAGGTTATCTTCACTGGTAAGAAAGAGACTGACAAGGTTTACACCCGCTACACTGGTTATCCTGGTGGTCAGCGTTTCAACACACCTGCTGAGCTCCGCAAGAAGCCTTTCGGTGTAGAGCGCATCATCAAGCACGCCGTAAAGGGTATGCTGCCCAAGGGTCCTCTTGGCCGCGCCCTGCTGAACAACCTCTATGTTTATGAGGGAACAGAACACAAGCACGAGGCTCAGAAGCCCAAGGCTATTGATATTAACCAGTATAAATAAATAAGGAACGATGGAAGTAATAAATGCAATAGGTCGTCGTAAGAGCTCTGTAGCTCGCGTTTATCTGTCAGAGGGTACTGGCAAGATCACGATCAACAAGAAAGACTTGGAAGTATATTTCCCCTCTGCTATTCTGCAGTACGTGGTTAAGCAGCCGCTGAACCTGCTGGAGGTAGCTGAGAAATATGACATCAAGGCCAACCTCGACGGTGGTGGTTTCACTGGCCAGAGTCAGGCACTGCGCCTCGCTATCGCCCGTGCACTCGTTAAGGTTAACGAAGAGGATAAGAAGAACCTGAAGGACCACGGTTTCCTGACCCGCGATGCTCGTGAGGTTGAGCGTAAGAAACCAGGTCAGCCCAAGGCTCGTCGTCGCTTCCAGTTCAGTAAGCGTTAATATACTGAACAGTTTAGTATCTAAACCGACGGGACTCTGGCTAGTACTGCTAGTAAGACTAGTACAACTAGACTACCCGCTGGTTGATTCTAACAAACAGAATTAAAAAGAAAGTAAACAACAAGTAAAAAAAAACAAAATGGCAAGAACAAATTTTGACCAACTGCTGCAGGCTGGCTGCCACTTCGGCCACCTAAAGCGTAAGTGGAACCCTGCAATGGCTCCCTACATCTATACCGAGCGTAACGGTATTCACATCATCGACCTGCACAAGACAGTAGCTAAGATTGACGAGGCTGCTGATGCTCTGAAGCAGATTGCCAAGAGTGGCAAGAAGATCCTGTTCGTCGCTACTAAAAAACAGACCAAGGAAATCATCGCTGACAAGGCTCAGAGCGTTGGTATGCCTTACGTGATTGAGCGCTGGCCGGGTGGTATGTTGACCAACTTCCCGACTATCCGCAAGGCCGTAAAGAAAATGGCGAACATCGATAAGCTGATGCAGGACGGTACATACAGCAACCTGTCAAAGCGCGAGCTGCTGCAGGTTACCCGTCAGCGTGCTAAGCTGGAGAAGAACCTCGGTTCTATCGCCGACCTGACCCGTCTGCCCAGCGCTCTGTTCGTTGTTGACGTGATGAAGGAGAACATTGCCGTTCGTGAGGCTAACCGTCTGGGTATCCCCGTATTCGGCATCGTTGACACCAACTCTGACCCCAAGAATATCGACTTCGTTATCCCTGCTAACGATGACGCCAAGGATTCAGTAGAGGCTATCCTCTCTGCTTGCTGCGCTGCCATCAACGAGGGTATCGAGGAGCGTAAGGTCGAGAAGGCTGACGAGAAGGCTGCTGACGCTCAGGCTGATGCAGACGCTGAAGAGGTAAAGCCCAAGCGTCAGGCTCGCAAGCCCCGCAAGGCTGCTGAAGAGGCTCCCGTAGCTGAGGAGGCCGCTCCCGCTGCTGAAGAGGCTGCAGAGTAAATCCTCGCAATAACGTGATAACGAAATAACGTAATAACGAAAAAAATCAAAGAATTAAAATGGCAATTTCAATTGACGATATCAAGAAGCTTCGCGCAATGACCGGCGCTGGTCTAGCTGACGTTAAGAAGGCTCTGACCGAGGCTGAGGGCGACTTCGACAAGGCTAAGGAGCTGCTCCGTGAGCGTGGCCTGGCTATCGCTGCTAAGCGTAGCGACCGTGAGACATCAAATGGTTGTGTACTCGTAAAGAGCGTTAACGGCTTCGCTGCTATGCTCGCTCTGAAGTGTGAGACCGACTTCGTGGCTAACGGTGCAGACTTCATCGCTCTGACTCAGAGCATCCTCGACGCTGCTATCGCTGCTAAGGCTACCGACCTGGAGGCTGTAAAGAACCTGACTGTTAACGGTCAGACCGCTCAGGAGGCTGTTACTCAGCGTTCTGGTATCACCGGTGAGAAGATGGAGCTGGACGGCTACCTGACTCTCGAGGGTGAGAACATCGAGGTTTACAACCACATGGGTAAGAACACACTCTGCACCATGGTACAGACCAACAAGCCCGCAGCTGAGCAGGGCCACCTCGTAGCTATGCAGGTTGCTGCTATGAAGCCCGTTGCTCTTGACGCTGCCAGCGTTGACCAGAAGATTCTCGACGAGGAGTACAAGACCGCTGTTGAGAAGACCAAGCTGGAGCAGGTAGAGAAGTTCGTTGAGATGAAGCTTAAGAAGGCAGGCCTGAACCCCAACCTCGTTGACTCTGAGGATCACATCGAGAGCAACATGGCTAAAGGTTGGCTGACTCAGGAGCAGGCTGACGAGGCTCGCAAGATCATTGCTGATGCAAAGGTTGAGGGCGAGGCAAACCTCAAGCTGCCTATGATTGAGAACATCGCCAAGGGTCGTGTTCAGAAGTTCCTGAAGGAGAGCTGCCTGGTTGACCAGGAGTTCCAGTTCGGTGATGGTGACAAGGCTACTGTTGCTCAGTGGCTCGCCAAGCAGGACAAGGATCTGAAGATCACCGCTTTCAAGCGCTTCACCCTCGTTGCTGACTAATCACTTAGTTAACAATAAAACAAACAGGAGCAACCGATGGGCTGCTCCTGTTTATTTTATTACATCTTCCTTCTTACATCTTCCCTCTCTTCCTATATTGCCACAGTTCCAAGGAGTTAATGATGTTCTGCCACAGCACGTAGCAGCCAGCACCGACCGAGGCTACAGGGTGCAGATACATATATGCCACCCAGATGCTGAGTGCCGTGTTTTTCTGGAACAATGCCTGACCGGCATTAACCTCCTCGCCCAGATGGTGACCGATGGCACGACCAATACCGAACTGTATCCAGCAAAGTACAAACGTAGTAGTTGCTATCAACAGCAGCAACGTCAGCGATGCCGTGCTGTGCATGATGTTCTTCACCGTGATACCCGTCGTGATAGACAGCGATATAGCCCAGAAATAAAAGCTGAGGTTAGGCATAGCGGCTATCTTGGCACAGATACCCTTCATATAGTGCTGCATCAGCCAGCCCAACACCAACGGCAACAACAAGACAATGCTGACCTTCTGTAATATAATCAAGAATGCCTCTATGAACGACACCTTGATTGCCTGCTCCAACATCGGGAAGACCAGTGGTATCAACAATGCTGAAGCCAGCGACGATATCAGCACATAGGTTGTCATCGTCGAGATATTACCCCCCAGCTTTCCCGTCACCACTGGCGATGCAGACGCTGCAGGTCCGATAATGCAGGTCAGCATAGCCTCCCAGAGCAGTTTTTGCTCCACGTCAGCCTCCACAAGGAAGACAATACCAATGTTGGCAGCGACCAATAGCAATTGGGCCACCAACACACCGATATGCCAGCGATGTGGACGCATCTGGTGGAAATCCACCTTGCAGAACGTTACCCACAGCGTCAGGAACACAAACAGCGGAAAGATGACATCAAACACAGGTGCCAGTTGTGTACCCAACTCGTCAAGCTGTGGCACATAGTAGAATGTCAGATAGCACACCGTACCCACCGTAATGGATACGGGCAGCGTCCAATCCTTAATGAATCTGATGATGTTCATAATTTCAGTGCAAAGGTACAAATAAAATAAGAATTATAAGAGAAAATATACTATTTTGCAGTTTTAGAATAAATAATTGCAATTTTAAGACACCTAATACATCAGGAAAACCTACTTTTGTATGTTGAAATAATTTTGCCACATTTATTAATCTAAAATTCAATCAAAATGAAAAAGTATCTTTCAATGATGACAATGCTCATGCTCGGCATGCTGGCATTCACTGCGTGTGGTAGCGATGACGATGACGACCCATCTCCTACCAACCTAAAAACCAATATTCTCTATGCAACGTTCAGCGATGGCAAGACTGCAGAAATAGAGATTGTCGGCATTGGCGGTAACGCTAATAATCCTCAGTCTGCAGATGAGAATCAGTTCACCTTCTACGATGGCCCTTGTGATGTTCATCTGGACTGTAATTTCAAAACTGGCAAGGGTATTGGCGACATTGAATTAATGGACAGGGAATCTGCAAAAGAGATTGCATTGGACTACACCCGTGTAGGAGGTGAGTTTACGGCAACCAAGTGCCGCTACGAGAAAGGCATTCTTTATTTCCATATTGAGGGCTCCGGTTACGGCTACAAGAAATCAGAAGGAAAAGTCTCATGCACTTTCAAGGCTGATGTAAAGCAGACTGGTAAAATATACTATCCACAACAATAAACCGGGTAGTTAATCCGCATCCAGCGGATTTCATCAATGGAATGATATACAGTGAACAGGGTTTCGTACCCTGTTCACTTTTTTGTATATATATTTGCATTTTTACTCGCTTATTCGTACCTTTGCATACAAATTGTAAATCGTAAAATAACAAGATGCTTGTAAAAACTTATTGTGCCGCTGTCAACGGACTGGATGTCAACACCGTAACCTGCGAGGTCAGCATGTCGCGTGGTGTGCAGTTCCACCTGACAGGACTGGCCGATACCGCTGTCAAGGAGAGCTATGACCGTATCAAGGCCGCTCTCGTCAACAATGGTTTTAAGATGCCTTCCATGGACATCACCGTCAACCTGTCACCAGCCGACATCAAGAAAGAAGGGTCGGGCTACGACCTGCCCCTAGCCATCGGCATCCTTGCCGCCAATGGTAAGGTGGAAGATACCAAACTGGACAAGTTCATGCTCGTGGGTGAGCTGGGCCTCGACGGTCGACTGCAACCTATCCGTGGTGCCCTGCCCATCGCCATCCGTGCCCGCAAGGAGAAGTTCAAGGGACTCATCGTCCCCCAGCAGAACATCCGCGAAGCAGCCGTCGTCAACCAGTTGGAGGTCTATGGCATGGAGACGCTCATGGACGTCATCCATTTCCTCAATGGTACCACGACCTATGAGCCCACCATCATCGACACCCGCAAGGAGTTCTATGAGCAACAGAACCACTTCGACCTCGACTTCTCCGATGTCAAGGGTCAGGAGAGTGTCAAGCGCGCCTTGGAGGTAGCGGCAGCCGGTGGTCATAACCTCATCATGATTGGTCCGCCGGGTAGTGGTAAGTCGATGCTCGCCAAGCGTCTGCCCAGCATTCTGCCGCCGTTGTCGCTCGCCGAGAGCTTAGAGACCACACAGATACACTCTGTCGCTGGCAAGATTAGCCGCGACACCAGCCTCATCAGCCAACGTCCCTTCCGTGCGCCCCACCACACCATCTCGCAGGTGGCACTTGTCGGTGGCGGCAACAATCCGCAACCCGGTGAGATTTCACTAGCCCATAACGGAGTGCTCTTCCTCGACGAGATGCCTGAGCTGTCGCGTGCCGTCTTGGAAGTATTGCGCCAGCCCTTGGAGGACCGTAAGATCAGCATTGCCCGTGCCAAGTACAGCGTAGAGTATCCCTGTTCGTTCATGCTTGTCGCCAGCATGAACCCGTGTCCCTGTGGCTACTATGGCGACCCCACACACAACTGTGCCTGCACACCTGGCCAGATACAGCGTTACATGAACAAGATCAGCGGTCCCCTACTCGACCGTATCGATATCCACTGCGAGATACAAGCCGTGCCGTTCTCTGAGCTCTCACAGATGCAGCCGGGAGAACCGTCTGCCACCATCCGCGAGCGTGTCATTGCTGCCCGAAAGATTCAAGAAGAACGTTTCAAGCCCTTCAAGGGTATCCATTGCAATGCCATGATGACGGAGAAGATGCTCCACGAGTTTGCAGAACCCGATGCTGCCTCGATGGATATGCTTCGCATGGCCATGGAGCGTCTGAAGCTCTCTGCCCGTGCCTATAGCCGCATCCTCAAGGTGGCCCGCACCATTGCCGACCTTGCTGGCTCTGAACAAGTCCAGTCCATGCACATCGCCGAAGCCATCGGTTATCGCAACCTCGACCGTGGCGATTGGGCAGAAAGGGGAACATAACATACCAACGTCATCTTTCACCCGTTCCGACGTCATCTACGGGTGCTTCCGACGACATCTACGACCCGTTCCGATGATACTTTAGGGGAGTAAAGTATCATCGGAACGACCGAAAGATGCCATCGGAACGGGTGCAAGGAACGTCAGGAACGACCCTAAAGTGACATACCTGCTGCAGTGACGATGATTCTTACAACCGACATGTCACACCAATCTTGGTTTCAAAGGTTCTGGCATAGACATTACTATCCTTACCCCACTCCTGAGTTCCGTTATAATAATAGTTATAGTGCGTACGACGCCAGTAGTAAGAACCTGATATGTTGATGGACCACTGCTTGGCCAGATGGACCTCAAAGATAGGATTGACAACCAACAGAGTAGCATCGCTATTGTCACCCATCACATTCAGATAGTGCAAGTCCCTGGTGCCTTCATTGAACTCTTTCAATTCATCAAATGTATAAGTATTATAGCCCTTCCACGTATAGAGGCGGAAGTACTTAGCGTTAAGTACCATTCTTCCGACGCGTCCAAAGTCCAGTTGTGTCTTCGCCTTGATGCTGAATCCGCTACCCATATTGTAGTCGCGCTCGATGACGTTAAAATAGTCGCTCTTCGTACCACCAAGCAAGATGCCGCTTACAAAGATACGCTGTTCCATCTTGGAGAGCGCACCCGTCTGGGGCATTGACAGGATGAAGCCAGGACCGAAACCCGCAGCCTCGCTGATACGGTAAGGAACCAACTCAGAACCGTCCTCGATGGGATTGGAATCGTAGTAGTTGAAGTGCTGGTAGATACCAAACTCAGCAGCCATGCCTTGTCCGTCCTTGCTCTTGGCAGGCTTGTCGATGATGGGCGTACTCCAGAGTCGACCAACGATGCTGATGTTGTTGACCACCTTCTGTCCACCACCGATGCTGAACGTAGCATCAAGGTCGAAGAAGTCATAGGGCTTCGTGTGACGCTCACCGTCGACAGCCGTACCATAGAGCAGATAGAAATTCAGGTAGGGTGCATGGACACCACGGAACAAGGCACCGTCGTCAGCCAGATAGCGCCAACCCAAGGTGAACGACACATCAACAGGTGTCTCATGGAAGTTGTGATAACGGTAGTGTTTGTTCTTCACACGCCAAGCATCACCACTAACAATACGGTGAATACCCTGCATGGGGTTGACAATGGCAGCTGCAGCCTCACGCCAGAAACGGCTCCAACCCATGTCACGGTCGTCAAGGATGGTACGGCTCAATCGGTGTGTCATTTCACCAAGCGCTATACCGCCACACGTCGTGGCGATAATGTCGTTGATAGCTGGTGGCTCCGTCTCGCCCAGGAACTCCCACATGGCCGAACCCAGCAGTGAGTAGGGTGCTGATTCCCAGAACGACAGTCCATTGGTACGGGCAGCGTTGAAGTAGAGGTTGCCATGATACGGATGGGCAAACATATTCGTCACGAAGAAGTCGTTGTCCCACACCATACCATCGGTAAAGTTATGCTTCAGCGAGTTCAGCGTGGTCTGTGCGAAGTCTGAGTTCAGCGCCCAGCGGTCGAACAGCTGTACACCGACATTGATGGCCGTCACCTCAGCAAAAGCCTGCCAGTAGCGCTTCTTCACGGGCAGCGCCATCGTTGAGTCGCCATATACTATCTGCTTCCGCTTCTCCTCCCATGCACGCATCCACGATCCGTGCTGGTCGCGTGACTGACGATAGGTCAGACCTAGTTCAAACAGCGGTCGATTGCGATAGGTCTCGTTGCGGTCGTAGTAACGCGTCAGCCCCCAGCCCACCGATGCAAAAGCACCGAACTTCCTACTGAACTGATAGTCGGCATTGATGCGTGCCTGCAACGAATAGAGTCGTTCGGGCTTCTCGTTGTTCTTCTTAGAGAACGTCTCTACGTGGTAGTATCCGATATCACCGCTCAGACTCAGCTTGTCTGTCAGCTGCTTATACTGACCCAGACGGTAGAAGATGGCACCCGAGAACTTTGAGTCGAGTCCCATAAAGTGAGTTCCGACACCGATAATGTTATACGTACTCTTGTTTCGAAAACGGGCAGCAATATTAGTCTTGGTCGAGCTACCACCATAGACCATATAGTCGATGGTGGTGGTAGGATTGATATTCACCAGACCAATCTTATGACCGATAGTGTCGTAGCTGAGATTGACGATACCCACCTGCCAGCCTTTGCGACGCTTACGGGTTATGTTGAACAAGCCAATCTGCGCACCATTCAACGAGTCGGCATAGTTGATAGCACCCAGCTGCCAACCGTTCATCTTACCCGACGACACGTTGAGCAGGGTCGACAATTGCAAACCCTTGTTTATGCCGCGGGTGATATTGTTAATACCTGCCAGCTGCAGTCCGCCGAACTCTCCACCCGATACGTTGGAGAACATACCATACTGAAGTCCCTTACCACCGCTGACAGCTACCGACGAGATAACGCCGAACTGCACACTCCTTACCGAGTCCTGTCCGCTAAGGATACCCACTGGGAAATTCTGCGCGACAGACGCCGCAATGCAAAAATTAAATAATGCAATAATTAAGAGACTTTTCTTCATTCGAACGCTTTCAAATATTACCTTTTATCAGATGCTTAGTTCATCAAGAACGGTAATCAGACGCTTGTCGAAACGCTTATCAGTGCGGATGCACTCCGAGAATGGCACGTAGACCACATCGTTGTTGCGGACGCCCACCATGACGTTACGCTGACCCTGCAGAATAGCCTGGATAGCACCGACGCCCGTGATAGATGCTAGGATGCGGTCACGGGCCGATGGCGAACCACCACGCTGCAGGTGACCAAGGATACTGACACGTACGTCGAACTCCGGAAACTCTTTCCTGACACGGTCTGAATAGAACATGGCACCGCACTTCGGACTCTCTGAGACCAGGACGATACACGACTTCTTTGACTTGCGAATGCCGCGACCCATGAAAGCAGCCAGCTGGTCGACATCAGTCACCTCTTCAGGAACGATGGCAGCCTCAGCACCACAGGCGATGGCACAGTTCTGAGCCAGGAAGCCAGCATCGCGCCCCATCACCTCGACGAAGAAGATACGTTCGTGCGAGTTGGCGGTGTCGCGGATGCGGTCCACACACTCCATGATAGTGTTCATCGTAGTGTCGTAGCCGATGGTGGCGTCAGTACCATAGAGGTCGTTGTCGATGGTGCCCGGCAAACCGATAACGGGGAAGTCAAACTCCACACCGAAGTTCCAGGCTCCCGTCAGTGAACCGTTACCGCCGATGACAACGAGGGCATCTATCTCTTCCTTCAGGCAGGTCTCGTAAGCCTTCTGGCGCCCCTCAGGTGTCATGAAATCTTTCGAACGGGCCGTCTTCAAAATCGTACCGCCACGGGTGATGATGCCTGAAACATCCTCTGTGGTAAAAGTCTTCACCTCGTCGTGGATGAGTCCTTCATAGCCTCGGTAGATACCTTTGACATTAAACTGGTTGTAGATGCCTGCACGTGTCACGGCACGAATGGCAGCGTTCATGCCAGGCGAGTCACCGCCAGAAGTCAGTACACCAATCGTCTTAATCTTTCCCATATTACTAAGTTCTTATTAATATTAATATTCGTGCAAAATTAAAATTCATATCCTATATTCACGTAGAAGTAAGGTTCCTTGGTGCGATTGCTATAACCGATGGTGGCCCCGACTGGACCAATCACTGTCTTGTAGTAGTAAGCCAGCTGGGCACCGAGCAGCGTATGACGATCGAGCAGCTGCTTGATGTTCTCAGCATGCTGGGCACCGGCAAAGCGGAACAGCAGGTAGTTGTTGTCGCCAATGCGCTGCTGAGCCTGTAGTTGCGCAGCTACGAAATGGCGGTCAACATACTCCATACATCCCAAACCGGCGAAGGGCATCTGTTGCTCGATGTAGCGGCCAAAATAGTCTCCACCGATGGTATTGCCAAAGACGAGAGGCAGTACGGGACCGAACAACAGACGACCATAGAACATGGGTTGCAGGGTGAAGCGATTGCCGAAGGTGAACGACATGCGCCAGTCGGCATTGACATCGCTCAAACCAAGTTTTTTACTGCTACTCTCACTGTCTGCAGAACGTGCTTCGAGGTGTGCGAAATCGTCGGTCAGATAAACATACTCTGCATTGAAACGGGCACCTCGTGTAGGGAATATCCAGTTGTCCTCGCTGTTGTAGTTGATGCGTGCCCGATAGCTGAAGTAATGCTCGTTGATGAGGGATACCTGCTGTGACGACTCAGAACCGAGTGTGTTGCGATAGTGCAGATAGTCCCAGCGCAGTCCCAGCTGGAAATTGAAGTGACGGAAGTCGAAGTTGAACGGCACGAACTCCGACTGGAACTGGTTATACAGGATGTTATAGTCGCGGTCGCCATTGATATAGATGTCAATATCGTTGCGCAAGAAAGTGAAACTGAGCTTGGGACGTGTAAAGCCGTGCGGCAGGAAGGTCACCTCGCCACGAGCCAACAGACGCTTGCCCAGGCGCAGCGTCAGCTCAGTATTCATAGGAATGGGCTTCTGCAATGGAACATCGAGACCCAGCTGCAGAGCGGCATACTCTTCGGAGTCGAAACGGAAACCGGCATAGAAACGAGACAACTTCTTGGCATTGAAGGTCCCCTCTTCGTCAGCATCAGCCGGCTGATGGGGATGCAACAGCTTGGGACGGTAATTTTTGCTGATGCCAATACGTTTCTTCAGCGCTATCAACTCGTCCCAATGGCGACGGGCTTCTTCCTCGCCACGACGGATGAGTGTATCGATGGCGGCTGCCGAAAAGCTGGCAGCACCGTAACCTTCGGGATCAACATACATGTAAACATCGGTGGCAGCTTTGTTCTCCTCGAACTTATTCTTCGTGTTCGCATCGACAATCTGGCTGAGTACGCTCATCGTGCCCCAAACATCACTAACAGACTTAGGATGGTCGTGTACGGAGACGCCAATGACGATGTCGGCACCCATCTTGCGGGCAATGTCCACGGGGAAGTTGTTGCGCATGCCACCATCTACCAGCACACAACTGTCAATTCTGACAGGTGAGAAGACAGCAGGAATAGCCATCGATGCACGCATGGCCTGAGGCAGACGACCACTGTGGAAGTCGTACTCCTCGTACTTGATAATGTCGGTAGCCACGCAGGCAAAGGGAATGGGCAGGTCGCGCGAGAAATTGAGTGAGTCGGTATAGCCCACACATAACTTGTCAAACAGTTCGGCAAGGTTCTTTCCCTTGATAAGTCCACCAGGCTGCAGGTTGCGCTTGCCACCACCCAACACAGTAGACAGCGCATAGGTGTAGTTCTTACGGACGTTGTTGAGACTCAGCTTACGCTGGTCGTCGCGATCACTGATGACGTAGGTCCAGTCCTGAGCACGGGCCAGTGAGTCGAGAGAGTGGGCATTATAGCCGATGGCATAGAGACCGCCGACGATGCTGCCCATCGACGTGCCAGTAATGATGTCAATAGGTATTCCTGCCTCTTCCAGCACCTTCAGCACACCAATATGTGCCATGCCTTTCGCTCCACCGCCACTCAATACGACAGCCACCTTCTTACGGGTCTTCCTGGCATCGGTGGAGGCAACAGCATCATTCTCAGCAAGCACTGTTGCACAAGCCATGATGGCAGTCAGTATGATGACTATAATCCTCTTCATTGTTCACTCCTCATTCTTGGCTTCCTTGGCAGCCTCTTTTGCGGCTTTGCGAGCAGCCTTTTCTGCGGCCTTGGCGGCTTTGCGGGCCGCTTTCTCCTCGGCTTTCTGAGCTTTTTCTTCTGCCTTCAAGGCCTTACGCTCGGCCTTTTGTTCGGCCTTCAGGGCTTTGGCCTCAGCACGGGCAGTACGACGTTCCTCCTTGGCAGCCGCCTTGGCCTCTGCTTTGGCAGCACGGCGCTCATCACGAGTAGCCTTATCCTCGTCGGACATCTTGTGGAAACGGATGCCTGGTTTGATTTTGGTTTTCTTCATCTCGTTGGTGTTGGTAAACGAGAAGCCACAGAGCACGTCAACGCGCTTGCCCTTGACAGTAATGTTACCCGTAGCCACAGCACCGTCGCTCTCCAACTCAGCAATGAGGTTGTGTACCTTTATCTTCTTATATCTGCCCTCAGCGACATCGGCCTGCACACTGCCAATAGGCAGCTTGCCACCTTTCACCTTACGCATCTGGGCAGTACGGGGTTTCGAGATATCGAACTTGAAATCAGCTTTACAGGCTATCTTCCCCAAATCGGGCATATCCATGGCCTTACCCAGTTCGAAAGAGTCAGTACGCACGGTACCTAAGACGTATTTATTCAGTTCATCAAGTGTTACTTGGACGTTCAGCTTACCAGGTACCGTATTCAATACTCCTGCAAACTGCTCTTTCTTCCACAGCACGTCAAAATGACCATTATAGGTGATTCGACCAAGGGCATTCAGCTGTTTCATCATGAACTTCTTGACGGAGAACTGGTTGATGACACGCTCAGCATAGGCTCCATCTGTCGCCATCTTATGCACATCAAAATGGACACGCAGGGCGTACTTATCTTTCAGATTACTGATGCGTCCTGAAGCAGCGATGGTTAACTTCTTGTCTGCAGTGTTGACTGACACGTTACGGAAACGAAGCTCGTTATCGTTACCACTCATCTGCGTCTGTAATCTCAGGGGCAACGAGAATTTCTTCAGTACGGGGGCAAAAGGTTGTGCAATATCTTTCAGCAGTACCCTACCCTCAATTTTTGAAGTAGAGAACTGCAATGGACGTTGCTCCTTTTTGCTGGGCAACTGGACATCAGCACTGGCAATGTTCAACGAGGTATGTGCCATCTTGATGAGGATATCGCTGAGATGGGCATTGCGCTTGTTGGCATTGACCTTCAACTGCAGTTCCGTCACCAATAGTCCTGAACCACGGTCTTCGGCCATTCCGCTGGTAACCTGTGCCACCAACGTATCCTTGCCGATGGAGTCGACCTGAATATCAAATTTGGCAAGGACATCGAAATGTCCGACATCGAAAGCGCCACGATTAGGTTTGCCGGTATTCTTGCGAGGCTGGTGATTGTCAGTCTGATAAATCAGGTTGTCTATCGTCACCAGGCGCTTTCCATCGCCATCCGCTGCACTCAGCACACCAACAGACACATGCGTGTCGACAGGTCCTTTCTTGGTATGCTTGACAAAGAAGGTTGTCAAATCGTGAACCTCAGCCGTCTGCAGTCCCTTGCTGTTCTTCTTGTAGCGCAGACTGCCCAGTTCGGCTTTCATAGTGTCATTGTAGCACACCTTAATATCCTTCAATGAGAGGTTGCGGACATCAATCGTCATCGGTTTCTTCTTCTGTGTGCTATCCGTAGCAATAGAGTCCTGCTGGGGTTTCTTCTTGCTCTTGAAAGCATCGATGACAAACTGGAAGTTTGCCACCGAATCGCTGTCGGTAGCGGGTTTATAGAGGCGTGCCTCCAAACCGCTAATCTTAGCTTGAGAAATGCTAACCTCCTTATGTAGCAAAGGCAGAAGTTTCAGGTCGACACCCAGCTCCTTCATCTGGAACATCTTACGTTGCTGCTGGTCGTCAATCTCCACACCATAGAGGCGCACACCCTGGTCGATAAAACTAACAGAAGCCTTCTCAATACGCACAGAGGTATGCAGGTAGTCGCTCAAAAGTTCGGTGGACTTCTGCACTAACCGTTCCTGTACGGCGTCGGTATGGAAAGCGCCAAAGGCAATGGCTAACAGCACAACAATGGCGGCCAACAGACCTGCCAGTATTTTCATTGTCAGTATCAGAAATCGCTTCATAGGCTTTTAGTGGGGAGGATGGTTATTTCAACAACTTATTGATTCGCTCTTCCATGTGTTGGGGGGACAGGTTGCGCGATAGCACACGGCCTTTCTGGTCTATCAACACGTTTGCAGGGACATCGCCAAAGCCGAACTTCTGCAACAATGGGGTCTCCCACATGCGACCGTCACAGATTGTTGACCATTTCAGCGAGTCGCGGGCGATATTGCGGCGACAGATATCGGGATGGGCATCAAGGTTGATACTTATCACACCCAACTGGCCTCCATACTTCTGCTTCAACTGTTTCAGACGCTGCTGCATGTTTGTACTCGCATAGCTCCAGGTGGCCCACGTCGTGACGACATTGACCTTGCCGTTGAGTGTTTTCTCAGTAACCTTCCGTCCTTGGATGTCAGTAGCCGTAAACTTAGGTATCATAGACTTTACGCCACTGTTCTCCAATCTCTTCAACTGTTTCTTCAACTTCAGCAATTGTCCGTTTTCAGGATTCTCCTCCAACAACATCTCCGTAAGGATACGAGCCTGTCGGTAGTCGGGATCGGCAGCTTGTAGGAAGTATCGCTGCAAGAGGTAGATGCTGACAGGAGAGTCGCGATTGTCCTTGATGAACTTACTGACAGCCTCAGGGATGTCGGGTGGCGTAAGGTCGTTGAGTTCCATGCGCAACATCGTCATATCCTCATTGTCCGATGTTCCCTCAATGATCATCTCCTTCATATGGGTAGCATCACCCTTGATGGTCACCTTGGCACCGGACTCGGCAAAAACCGGTTGCTCGGAATAGTTGGGGAATACAATCATCAGCAGTGCCTTATCGTAGAGTTCCATCTCATACGAGAAACGGCCATTACGGACAGGAATGGTATCAATACCTACCATTCCACCGTCTGGACTGTATACCCAAAACTCACCCTGATTGATGTTGCGCAAGCGGCCTTCGAGACGGAACTTTCCGCTCTCCGTGCCGCATGCCACCATCATCAGTGCAAGCAATATGTAAGCAAAGTCCTTCAATGCTTACTTCTTGAATTCAAGGTCATTATCAGCATAAGCCTTCAGCGAGGCATCCTTCTGAATGGCTGAACGCAGGAACGACTGAGCAGCATCGCTATTTCCCTGACGGGCATTGACGATAGCCAACAGATAGTCGGTCATACCGTCGGCCTTCTCGACATTCTTCAGCGTCTGGGCAGCCTTGGCATAATTCTTGTTCAGAATCTGGGCGAGTGCAGCACTATTGGAGTTGACACCGTTGAAGTCCTGCTCAGCCAGTGCATAGTTACCCTGTGCAAGGTGCAGGTTACCCAGTGCCTCAGCCAGTCCCTGGGCATTACCAGCCTGACCGAGATAGTTTTCTGCAGCCTTGACATCACCGCGCTGCAAAGCCAGCAGGCCCTGGTTGGCCTTGGTTTCAGCACAAGCGGCACCCGTAGCGGAAGCCTGTGTCAGATAACGCTGTGCCTCGTCATAGTTACCCTTGCTATAAGCCAAAGCGGCAAGGTTGTTATAAGCACGGGCATCCTTCGGATACAGACGTGTGGTGGTTGTCAGGATAGCCTCCTGCTCAGCGGGTGTCTCAGCGATAGAAGCAGCATAGAGCAGTTCCTCAACACTCAGCTTAGAAGGATCGCTCTTAATCTGATTGAAGATGGTTTCGTCGTCACGTCCGAGTGTCTCATAGTTGATGGTCAGACGGGCACGGCGCAGCTCAGGCAGGATACCATCGGCCAGTTCCTGGAAACCGTGACTCAGATTCTTGATTTGCTGCTCACGCTCCTGAGGATCCTTATACATGGAGAGGACACGCAGGATAACATCCTTGTCCTGGATATTGCTAGCCTGTACCAACTGCTGGAAACCTTCCCAGTCCTGAGCAGTATAGTTAGCCTCAACATCGCCTTCCATCTTAGCGTCCTTCATCTGCTTCTTCACATACTCCTCCGTATTGGTCTGGCGCTTGTTGGCCAACTTCTCGTTCAGAGCAAAGCCACCATCGGGAGAGGCATAGGCAGAAACCTCGACATTTGCCAGCATGACATTCTCACGGTCGCTACCAATGCGCTTCAGCAGGTTGACAAACTCCTGAACGCTATTATTCTGCAACTCACTCTTGCGCAGCTCTGCCTGCTGGATGAGGAACTTGATATTGGCTTCCTGCTTCTGCTCAACAACGCGCTTAAAAGCATCGGGCGCGACACTGGCCTTAGCAGAGGTCAGCGTACGGTGATACAGTTCGCTGGTAGCAATCACACCATTGGCCACCTTGACAGCAGGAACCTCCACCTGCTTGTTACCAACCTTGGCATCGAAGGTTAGGAACAGTTCACTCTTCTGCATGGCAGGCTCATACTCATAGCTGGTCTTCATGGTATAATGACCACCCAACTGATAGCTGATGGTCTGGTCGTTACCCAGCACCTTCTCGCCCTGGAACGTAGCAGGACGACCTTTCACAGCCTGCTGCACACCATTCTTCACATAGCGCAACTCCGGAGTCACAGTGACAACAGCCTTCTTCTTCATGTATTTCTCGGGGAACACGCCATTGATGGTGGCGTCAACCTGTCCGCCATCAGCAACCAGCGGATCGGGGTTTACCTTGAAATAGTCACTAGAGAGCTGGCCCAGCTTGCCTGAGCACGATGTCAACATGGCAACAGCCATCAGTGACATCACTAAAACGTTCTTTGTTTTCATGTTTTAATAAATAGCTATTTATACCTTATTCTATTGTGCAAAGATACGTAGAATTCTTCTATTACACAAAAAAAACAAGAATTTTATGGGTGCAGATGCATTTTTTTCACTTTTCACTTTTCTCTTTTCACTTTTTTTCGTACCTTTGCACCCGCAAATAAGCAATTGTCGGCATAGCTCAGCTGGTTAGAGTATCACCTTGACATGGTGGGGGTCCTTGGTTCGAGTCCAAGTGTCGACACAAAAAGAGCGCTAGCAACATGGTTGTCAGCGCTCTTTTCCTTTTCCCTGCAGTCAGGTTACATTTTCTTGATAACCAACTGTTCGGTGGTGTACTTGATGACATCATCGAAGATGAGATGCAGGTCGGCATAGCTCTTCTCCGAATGGACTATCTTGTTGATACTGAACTGACAGCTCAACTGCACCTTTCCATTACCGGTAGTGGTCAGAATACGTCCCTCAAGACCCTTATCCTGTGTAATAACAGTGGTGTTACGCTGTGCACTCTCCACGATATAGCCCTCAGGCAAAGTGATATTAACCACGACACGATGGGTTCCCAGGCTATGGAACTCTACAGGCATCTTACGGACGTCAGCACTGAAGGGATTATTGGCGATAACCGTTGGGAAGGGACAAATCTTGATGGTATTCCCCTCTACCTGCCCCTTGCGGGTGAACGGAATCTCCTCGGTAACATCGGGAGCAAAGGCCGTAATACCCTTTGCATTGCGATAGTTCATAGCAGCGAGGCCCTCATAGCGAGTGGTCTGCGTTCCCGTCAGTGTACCATCGGCAGCCAACTGGGCATTGATGATGGTGTTCTTCTGCGACTTCGACAGTTTCTGCAGGTTCACCCACGTGCTACGGTTCTTTTTCTGTATCAGTCGGGCACGCTCCACCAGCAGCGGTTCGGCAAGAACATTCAGGTAGCCGTTCTTTGACGAAGCGTCCAGATAGACATTAGCACCTGTAGGCATGACGGCGGCAACGATGAAGGTGGATAGCTTGCGAATGGCGGGGAAATTATAGGGCAACAGACCCTTATCGCGCGTTCTAAGAACAACGGGAGCAGCAGTAAGCCCCACCTCGTTGAACGACTGTATCAGCAACAGGTTGATGTCAGCATTGGAGCCACCCTGTTTCTTCAAGGTCTCAGAGGTAGAGACAGGACTCATCTCGTACTTTCCGTTCCACGTCACCTTGCTCATCACCAGATTGAACACTGCCTCAGCACGCTGACGCAGGTCGGCAATCTCAGCAATCTTGGCTTCCTTCAATTCTTTAGATAACGGGCTACGGTCGCTGAGGTGTATGCCCAAATCATCAGAAGTGAGAATCATCTCGTCAATCTGTTCCCAGGTGCTGGCATAGTCCATCTGTGCCATTCCTGGCAGTCGGTACTGCTTCAGCTCGGCAGTGATTCCTGCACAATAGTCCTGAACATTCCAAACATAATCGTCTTTCGGCATGGCTATCAGGTTACGACCAACATAGACATAGTGGTTGGTTCTTACCTGCGTATGTTTGGCCAGGGGGTCGCTATCCAACTTAAAATTCAGTGTACCAGCTGTGCAGGTGTATGTCAGACGCTGGATGCCATGATCCTCGATATTGAAAATCAGGTAGCTGGGGATATTCATATCCAGTTTGGCAAAGACCACAGGAATCTCACACTGGGCAAACCAGTCGTGCAGTTCCCAGAACACCTCGCTATGGATGGTGTACTCGTATTCTATCACCGTACCTTCCTTGACGTTAGGAACGGTAAACTCCGTCTGGTAGTTGTGCTCGTCAATCTTTGTCGTGACGACATCGCTTTTCTTCAAGGAAGTCTTCACCACTTTGCTACCCTCCAGATTAAAAGCGGTAGCCTTGATGTTCTCTACACTCTCATCGCCATCAGTATCCGTGACACCATCCGTCATGGAAACGCCCTCACCCTCGAAATAGGAATTGGAGCTACCATCAGGTTTGGGAAGACTCATGCCATTGGTTTTCAGACCTCTGACATTATCACCAGCCGATATTTGGCGCTGGAAAGGTACAACGACCTTGGCAAAGCGGGCACCACTGGGTTTCAGCACCTTGATGCGCACCTTCTCACGGTAGTCAGCCAAGAAGCTGCTCGTCTGCACCGTATATTCCACATCGGTTAACCTACAGAGCACGACAGCCTCTGCGTCCGGGTCGGCAGCATAGGTTGTCATCTGCATCTCTTCCTTGGTAGGTTTACCAAACTTCATGTTAACATTGCCCTGGGCCATCGCACAATACACGGGCCAAAACAGCAGGATAAAAAGATGGAAAATGTTTATTTTCATAGTTAGTTAGTCCGATAGTTGGTTACCCTTCTTATAATGCGTGCCGCGAGCGGGACTCGAACCCGCACAGCTGCAATAGCCAAGGGATTTTAAGTCCCTCGTGTCTACCATTCCACCATCGCGGCAGCAGACTTCATTACGAAATCGCCTGCAAAGTTATAAAAATTTTGGCACTGCGCCAAATATTTTCCAAAGAATTATCGTCTGAACACGCTGACAAGACCTATAGGACCTGTTGTGGATGCCACATATTTGTCCAAACCACTATCCCCCTCTTCCCCATTCTGGACGATACCACCGTTGTTCATGTCATACTTCTTGCCACACTTGCTACAGGTAGCAATACCACTACTCTCCATGGTGACACGATAGTTGGGATTGGCGGTATTGTTCTCACGGCGCACACAGTTAGGACACTGTACGTCGTAACCCACGAAACCACCGTAAGGACCATCGGTATTCAGTGTCTGGAAACCTACAATGATACCATTGTTCAGACCCAGAATGAACTTAGCCTCTACTTCCTCAGCTGTTTCAGGCTGCTCCGACTTCAGACCAAGATTATTCTCAAAGACGATATAGCGGACACCAGCACGGGTATATTCAGAAATCAAACAGAACACACCGCGCGAATTGGCTTCTAATGCCGATGCCAACGTAGGATCATTATGAATCATGTTGTTATACGAGAAGCGGCACGCATGGGTAGAATACTCATCGTCAGCCTTGCAACTCGTCAAGAGCCAACAGCTAAAAGCCAAAAGGCAAAAGCCAAGGTTTCTCATCCTAACAACTTTTTCTCCGCGTCTTTCATTCGCTCGAAGGCGAAACCTTCGAACACACTATGCATTAGCGCTGATATGCGGTCGTTACAGAGGTTACCGATAGAGCCCTCATGGGTGTGGTGGATATCCTTGTTAGGACGGAAGGTGCCTGCCTCAATATCCAAGCCGACCTTCTTGTAAGCGTCACGGAAGGGTAAGCCTTCTGCTGCAAGACGGTTTACCTCCTCCACAGAGAACATCGGGTCGTACATCGGATTGTCGAGGATATCCTCGCGTACCTCTATCTTATTAATAATGTAGGCAGCCATCTGCAGACAGTCCTTCAGTTCGTCGAAGGCTGGCAGGAACACTTCCTTGATGATTTGCAGGTCGCGGAAGTAACCTACAGGCAGGTTGTTCATGATGAGTGTCACCTGCTGGGGCAGTGCTTGAATCTTGTTACACTTGGCACGAATCAACTCAAAGACGTCGGGGTTCTTCTTGTGCGGCATGATGCTGGAGCCTGTCGTACACTCCTTGGGAAGTTTCACGAACGAGAAGTTCTGCGAGTTGAACAGACAGGCGTCGAACGCCATCTTGGCCAATGTTCCAGCAATGGTAGCTAGTGCAAAACCTACGTTGCGCTCTGTCTTGCCACGTCCCATCTGGGCATAGACGACGTTATAGTTCATGGAGTCAAAGCCTAGCAGGTCAGTCGTCATCTGACGGTTCAATGGGAACGAAGAACCATAGCCAGCAGCACTGCCGAGAGGGTTGCGGTTGGTCATCTTATAGGCAGCCTGCAAGAACAACATATCGTCTGTCAACGACTCTGCATAGGCACCAAACCACAGTCCGAACGACGAGGGCATAGCTACTTGAAGATGGGTATAGCCTGGCATCAGCACGTTCTTATACTGTTCACTCTTCTGGATGAGTTCGTCGAACAGCACTTTTACGCCATCAGCCACCTCCATCAGTTCGTGACGGGTAAAGAGTTTCAGGTCTACCAGCACCTGGTCGTTGCGACTGCGGCCAGAATGTATCTTCTTACCCATGTCGCCCAACTTACGGGTCAGCATTAGCTCTACCTGCGAGTGGACGTCCTCAACGCCCTCCTCAATGACGAACTCGCCACGCTCAGCCAGCTGGTAGATATTTTTCAACTCTGCCAGTAGCTGCGGCAGCTCGTCCTTGCCGATGAGTCCGATACTTTCCAGCATGGTGATATGAGCCATAGAGCCCAGCACGTCGTACTTCGCCAGATAGAGATCCATCTCACGGTCGCGACCAACGGTGAAGCGCTCAATCTCCGCATTCACCTCGAAATTCTTTTCCCAAAGCTTATTTGCCATCGTCTGTTTCGTTATTACGTTATAACGTCACCTCTTTATTACGAAGTTAAACAAAAGGAATCTGCGAGAGAGCGTCTGCGATTTTCTCTACGCCATCCTGCAAGGGACCACTGACCATACCTTTCAGCATGAAGGGGATGTCGGCCTTGACAGTGACCTTCATCTTAGACTCCGTAGCACTGACAGGCAGCACCTGAATCCACAGGTTGAAGGGCATGGGTGACTGCTCGGTCTCGAACTTCACACATTTGTTCTCCTCACGCTCGCAGATACGCAGCTTGATGGTACCTACGGGTGACACACTGACCTGTACAGTGTCGCTGTCGAACTGAAAGTCCTGCAACTTGTCCTGAGGAACACGGTCACGCACGCGCTCCAAATTACTCAGGTCACTGATATTGCGATACACATCCTCTACAGGGTACGGTATCTGCTTGACGCTACTTTCAAACTTTGTCATTTCTTCCAATTTGCGGGGTCCTTACGCCATTCTTTCAACACTTCAAGGTCGTCGGCCTTGATATAGCCTGTCTCGGCAGCCTGCTCAAGGACTGCATTATAGTCGCTCAGCGTGATGAGCTTGACACCAGCCTCACGGAAAGCCTCCTCAGCAACAGGGAAGCCATAGGTGAACGATGCCACCATACCAATGACTTCCACACCATACTGGCGCAGAGCCTCGACAGCCTTCAGACTGGAGCCACCCGTAGAGATGAGGTCTTCTACGACGATGACCTTGGCACCCTTCTTCAGTTCACCCTCTACCTGGTTACCCATACCATGATCTTTTGGCTTCGGACGGACATAAGCATAAGGCAAGCCCAGCTCGTCAGCAACCAATGCACCCTGGGCAATGGCTCCTGTGGCGACACCTGCCACAGCCTCAGCCTCGGGGAAATTCTGCTGGATAGCATGACAGAGTTCGAGCTTGACAAACGAACGAACCGAGGCAAAGCCCAGCGTCTTGCGGTTGTCGGTATAGATAGGTGAATGCCAACCGCTGGCCCATGTAAACGGCTCGTTTGGTTGTAACTTGATGGCCTCGATATCCATCAGTTTCTGTGCAAATTGTTTCTTAATCGTATCCATGTCTCTACAATTTTGGCGCAAAGGTACGAAATAAATGACAATTATTTCATGAGAGCAGCAAATTTTTCACTTTTCACTTTTCACTTTTCACTTTTTTTACTACCTTTGCACCCGATTTAGCAAAGTGCTTGTCAAGGGGTGCTCACTATTGTGGGCTGAGATGATACCCTCGAACCTGATACGGATAATGCCGGTGTAGGGATGATAGAGTAACAGAACAACCCCTTATTTTGTAGTAGTATTATAAATAAGGTAAAAAGAAATGAGAAAAATTTTCATGATGGCGCTGATGGGAGTAGCGACTGCCCATGCTGCCGAGTTGGACACACAGTTGGACACGCTGAAGAGCGTGGAGTTGCAGAATGTACAGGTGGTAGCCACACGCGCTACGCACAAGACACCCGTCGCCTTCACGAACATGTCGAAAGAACAGCTGAAGGCTGTCAACTTCGGACAGGACATTCCCTATCTGCTATCGCTGACACCCAGTATCACGATGACCAGCGATGCCGGCAACGGCATCGGCTACACCAGCCTGCGTGTGCGTGGTACTGATCCCAGCCGTATCAACATCACCGCCAACGGCATCCCCATGAACGATGCAGAGAGTGCCCAGCTCTACTGGGTGAACATGGGCGACTTCGCCTCATCAGTACAGTCCATGCAGATACAGCGTGGTGTAGGAACCTCGACCAATGGTGCCGGAGCCTTTGGTGCTACGCTGAACATGCAGACAGAGAACATCGGTGTAGAACCATTCATCGGACTGGACATGAGTGGTGGCAGCTACTACAGCCATAAGCAGACGCTGCGCTTCAGTACAGGTCTGTTGGGTGGTCACTGGGGCATACAGGGCCGTCTGTCGAACATCGGCTCAAAGGGTTATCTGGAGCGTGCCTCTACCAAGCTGAACTCCTACTTCTTGCAGGCAGGCTACTTTGGTGAGAACACTATGGTGAAGTTCATCACCTTCAATGGTGTCGAGGAGACCTACCACGCCTGGAACTACACGTCGAAGTACGAGCAGAGCCTCTATGGACGTCGCTATAACTCGTGTGGTGAGTACTACGATGCTGACGGCAACACCTGTTACTATGACAACCAGACAGACAACTACCACCAGCAGAACTACCAGCTCATCTGGAACCAGCGCCTCGGCAATATGCTGAGCCTCAATGCCGCCCTGCACTATACCAAGGGACAAGGCTACTATGAGGAATACAAGCGCAAGCGTACGCTGTTTGAGTACGATCTGGACCCGCTGATGACATGGAGCAAGAGCGACCTGGTGCGTCAGAAGAAGATGGACAACGACTTCTACGGCGTGGTGGCGTCGCTGATCTTCGACAACCACAAAGACCTGCAAGCCACAGTGGGTGGAGGCTGGAACAAGTATGACGGCGACCACTTCGGACTGGTGAAATGGGTAAAGAACCCCGTTGTTTCTTTGCAGCCCGACCATCAGTACTATGGTAACACCACCAAGAAAACCGACTTCAACATCTACGGAAAGGTAAACTACGAACTCTTTGCCGGCCTGAATGCCTTTGTCGACCTGCAATACCGTCATGTAGGTGTCAAGATGAACGGTCCCACAGACGAGATAGACTGGGACACCAACAAGCGCATCGTCTACGACATGAACGAGTCGTTCAATTTCTTCAACCCCAAGTTCGGACTGAACTACGAGATTACACGCAATCATAAGGTATATGCCTCATATGCCATCGCCCACAAAGAGCCTACCCGCAACAATTTCGAGAACAACATCAATGCCGAGTTGGAGATGCCGAAGGCTGAACGTCTGAACGACCTGGAGATAGGATACAAATACCAGAGCACCCTGTTCACCGCCGGCGTCAACTTCTACTGGATGGACTACAAAGACCAGTTCGTGCTGACGGGTGAGATTGATAAGATTGGTGAAGCCATCACCCGAAACGTACCTGAGAGCTATCGTCTCGGCGTAGAGGTGGAAGCTGCCCTCAAGCCCGTTGAATGGTTCCGTTGGGATGTCAATGCCACCTGGTCGAAGAACCGCGTGAAGGGCATTACCGTACAACTGACAGATAACAGCGTTGCCGACCTCGGCGACCAGCCGTTGGCTTTCTCGCCCGACTGGATTGCCAACAACATTTTCACCTTTAATTATAAAGGTCTGAATGCCAGCATACAGAGCCAGTATATCGGTGAACAGTACATGACGAATACGGGACTCAAGAGTTACCAGACACTGGATGACAATGGTCAGCCTGTAGATGTCAGCATGATGCTCGATGGTCACTTCACGACAAACATCGACCTGGCCTACAATTTCAAGTTGCCCAAATTTGGCATCAAGGACGTCACTGTCGGTGTCACGCTCTACAACATCTTCTCGGCCGAATACGATAATAACGGATGGGCAGCACCTGCCTACACCAAGGATAATGGTAAGGTCGTGGCTACTGGCTGGGGCACGTCCGACCAGTATGAAGCAGGCTTTGCGCCCTCTGCTCCGTTCAACATGATGGCTCACGTGTCTATCAACTTCTAAGCGAATGACACTGGACTGGCTTGACATATTTACCACGATACTCGGCCTGATTTATATCTGGCTGGAGTATCGTGCTCATATTGCCCTCTGGGTGATAGGTATCATCATGCCCGCCCTTGACATCATCCTCTACTGGCAGCACGGTCTGTATGGTGATGCAGGTATGGCATGCTACTACACCCTAGCTGCAGTCTACGGACTCTTTGTATGGAAATTTGCGAAGACACGCAAAAAGAAAGAGCCACTCCCCATCACCCACATGCCCCTCATCAAGTATCTGCCCGCCACCTTGTTTTTCTTTGCAGCGTGGGGCGCCACCTACTACGTACTCATCACGTGGACCAACTCTACCGTTCCCCTACTCGACTCGTTCACCAATGCCCTGTCGTTTGTCGGCATGTGGGCGTTGGCATGCAAATATATCGAGCAGTGGTTCTTCTGGATTGTCGTCGATGTGGTCTGCTGTGTGCTCTATGTACAGAAAGGTATTCCCTTCAAGGCTGGTCTCTACGGACTCTATGTCGTCATCGCTATAGCAGGATATTTCAAATGGAAAAAACTTTCGACGCAGTCATCATAGCCAACGGAGCGTTTCCCACCCACGCCGTACCGTTAGACATTCTCCACCACGCAGCACATCTCATTGCCTGCGACGGAGCCATCACCCCCCTCCTTTTGGAGGGGTTGGGGGAGGCTGTTATCATTGGCGACGGCGACAGCGTGCCTGCCGAATACCGCGACCGCCTTATCCAGATTGATGAGCAGGCCGATAACGACCTGACAAAAGCCACACGCTACTGCGTGGAGCGGGGTTGGAAACGCATTGCCTACCTCGGCTGCACAGGCAAGCGCGAGGACCACACCTTAGGAAACATCTCGCTGCTGATGCGCTACTTCCGTGAGATGGACATCGACGGCACGATGTTTACCGATTACGGTTTCTTCACTCCTGCCTACGGCAACCGCACCTTCCCATCCATGAAAGGCCAGCAGGTTAGCCTCTTCAACTTCGGCAGCCACCAACTTGCCTCCACAGGTCTCCGCTGGGATGCCTACAATTTCCAGGAGTGGTGGCAAGGCACCCTCAACGAAGCCCTCGGCGAGGAATTTACTATCACCGCCGATGGCTACTACATGGTCTATCAGACCTACGACGTAAAGGCTTATACAAGCGTCGGAGCGTAAGTAGCCTCAATGAAGCGTAGCTCGGCTTCGAGCATGGCCAGCTTAGGCATGTCGAAACCAGCCTCGCGGGCAATCTGTATGGGTCGTGTATAGATGTAGTAGATTTCCATGCGCCGATGGAAGTCGTAGTCAAGACGCATGGATGGTGAATAAGGGGTCATAGCGTCCGTCATCGCCAGCATCTGCTGGGCAAACGATTCGTCGATATTCTTCACACCAAGGTGTTGGGCTGCCCCTATCACCTCCATCATCTGGTCGTATATCAACTGACGGGTGGCTTTGTTCTGTAACAACAGGTTGGTCTGTGTCTGCAAGGCTACCGTCATACCGTTGAACGGCATATTCCACACAGCTTTTTTCCAGCGGGCCTCCTGATACTCCACCAGGCCGGCCTTCACGCCTGCCTTGTTGAAGTCGTCAATGACCTGCAGCAGTCGTTGTTCGTCACGACATGAGTAATTTCCCAGATTAATTTGTCCGTAGCACTGGTGATTCACATGACCAGGCTCGGTCTTTGCCGAACAGATAAAGGCCAGTCCTGCAGCCAACTGTATACCGGGCAACATCTCCTCGACATCCTGCTCCACACCGATGCCATTCTGTATCAGCACCACCAGTGTCTGCTCCGTCAGCAGCGGCAACAAAAACTCACGCAGTTTGTAGTTGTTGATGGATTTCAAACACACCAGCACGACGTCACACTCAGGCATATCCGCAGCATTGTTGTAAATATGCGGTGTGTCCAAGTGGAACGAACCATCACATGAGTCAACCTGCAAACCATGCTCTTTCACATAGTCGTAGTCGCCGCGCAACAGGAAGTGCACCTCCTGTCCGCTCTGGGCCAGACGTGCTCCATAATAGCCGCCAATGGCTCCTGTACCGATAATTCCGTATCTCATATTACCTTTGTATCACTTATTATTTTGCCGCAAAGGTACAAAAAACTATTCATTCCTAACTCATAATTCTTAAATTATTCGTACCTTTGCACCCAAAATTCCAAAGATATGAATATAGAGACACTGATAAGTCAAGCCGCTGGCGAGGCCGTGAAGGCACTCTACGGCATGGAGGCAAGCGAAAAGATGTTGCAGCTGCAGAAGACACGCAGCGAGTTTGAGGGTAACCTGACACTGGTGGTTTTCCCCTTTGTGAAAGCCGCCAAGAAATCACCCGAGCAGACAGCACAGGAGATTGGCGAGTACTTGGTACAGAACTGCGATGCCATCAGCAAGTTCAACGTCGTCAAGGGATTCTTGAACCTCAGCATTGCTGAGGGCGCATGGCTCTCACTGCTACAGGCCATCGACCAGGACGACCGCTTCGGCATGAAGAAAGCAGACGAGAATTCTCCTCTCGTCATGATTGAATACTCTTCACCAAACACCAACAAGCCCCTGCACCTTGGTCATGTGCGCAACAACCTGCTGGGTTGGTCGCTGGCTCAGATTATGGAGGCCAACGGCAACAAGGTGGTGAAGACCAACATCGTGAACGACCGCGGTATTCATATCTGTAAGTCTATGCTGGCATGGCTGAAGTACGGCAATGGCGAGACTCCCGAGACTTCCGGCAAGAAAGGCGACCACCTGATTGGTGATTACTATGTCGCCTTCGACAAGCACTACCGCGAGGAGGTAAAGGAGCTCATGGCTCAGGGCATGGACGAGGAGAAAGCCAAGCAGGAGGCTCCGCTGATTAAGGAAGCCCACGAGATGCTGGTGAAATGGGAGCAGAACGACCCCGAGGTTCGCGCCCTGTGGGAGAAGATGAACAACTGGGTGTATGCCGGTTTCGACGAGACCTACAAGAAGATGGGCGTTGGTTTCGATAAGATTTACTACGAGAGCCAGACCTATCTGAAAGGTAAGGCTAAGGTAGAAGAAGGTCTCGCCAAGGGTCTCTTTGAGCGCCACGAGGACAACTCTGTTTGGGCCGACCTGACCAACGAGGGTCTGGACCAGAAGCTGCTGCTGCGTAGCGACGGCACCTCAGTATATATGACGCAGGACATCGGTACTGCCGAGATGCGTTTCCAGGACTACCCCATCGACAAGATGATCTACGTCGTGGGCAACGAGCAGAACTACCACTTCCAGGTGCTCTCTATCCTGCTGGACCGTCTGGGCTTCAAGTGGGGTAAGGAACTGGTTCACTTCTCTTACGGTATGGTAGAGCTGCCCAACGGTAAGATGAAGAGTCGTGAGGGAACGGTGGTAGATGCCGACGACCTGATGGCACTGATGGTGGAGGATGCCTACAAAACCTCTATGGAATTGGGCAAGTTTGACGATATGACCGAGGAGGAGCGCCGTGAGATTGCCCGCATCGTGGGTATGGGTGCCCTGAAGTACTTCATCCTGAAGGTGGATGCTCGCAAAAACATGCTGTTCAATCCCGAGGAAAGTATCGATTTCAACGGCAACACCGGTCCTTTCATCCAGTACACCTATGCCCGTATCCGCAGCATTCTCCGCAAGAACGTAGGGCATATAAGCCCCATAAGCCCTATAAGCCCCATAAGCCCCAAAGAAATCGAGCTCATCCAGAAGATGTCTGAGTTTGGCGCTGCCGTAGAACAGGCCGGTAAGGACTACTCTCCCTCTGGCATCGCTAACTACTGCTATGAGCTGACCAAGGTGTTCAACCAATTCTACCACGACTTCTCTATCCTCAACGAGCCCGATGAGCAGAAGAAGGCCGTCCGCCTGATGCTGGCCAAGAACGTAGCCAAGATTATCAAGAACGCCATGGGCCTCCTCGGCATCGAGGTACCCGAGCGCATGTAAAGTATGTTGCTATGCCATAGCAACAAACCGAACGACTATGCAGAATCCTCCCGACTATAGACACGACACCGTACTGCCCTTGCCCATGGAGGTAAGGGCAGACGCGTGGGCTGTGGATGCAGCCTGTAGCGGCAACCCTGGACCTATGGAGTATCAAGCTATTGACCTGCAGACGGGTGCACAGGTGTTTCATTTCGGTCCCATGAAGGGCACAAACAATATCGGTGAGTTCTTGGCTATTGTTCACGCTTTGGCACTCTGCTGGCAGAAAGGGTTGTACGACAAGACCATCTACTCGGACTCCTACAACGCTATCCTTTGGGTACAGAAGCGCCAATGCAAGACAAAATTAGAGCGAACTCCGGAGACGGAGCCGCTCTATCAGATTATTCTTCGTGCCGAGAATTGGCTGCGCACCCATAACTTCCGCAACCCCATCATCAAGTGGGAGACCAGCAAGTGGGGCGAAGTACCTGCCGACTTCGGAAGAAAATAATTAGGATGGTTGATTATTATTGTTCATTCATGTCTTATCATCTTCTAAAAAAGTCTAATGGCAGTGGCTGCAAGGGACTTCATTGTTTCTTGAGGGTTTCCTTGAATGCATGGAAATCATCGAGCAGTCGCTTATGAATCTCCGGTTTGAAGAACCAGATACGGGCATCGTCGTCTTTAGTTATGAACTTACGGGGATCTTTCAGGTATTGATTGAAGTTGAACGTCAACTGAGGTTTCTCGTCTTCAGGCAGGACGGTAAAGTTGCCGTCTTCGTCGCAGAGAATGGTAGGATTACCCTTATAGGTCTGGTTCTCTTCGTCGCTACGTAACATACTCGGCACCAACCAGCCAACGAGCGGACGCTCTATGCTCCAGTCTTTGCTCTGCACGACGAAATACTTCTTTCCATCTCTGGTAATCAAAGGCACTGCACAGCGGAAAGTCTGGCTATGGAGGGCAATGAGTCGCTCCAGAGATACCTCCAGAAGGATGTTTGCCATATCCATATTCTCAATACGCTTGTCTTCTGGAGCCTCCCCATTGTCGTTGAAGGCGTCCTGAATTCTTGGGAAAGCACGGTGAGGATACATAAAAAACATGAAAGAACCGAAGATGGCCTTAGTACCATTGGTTACGGGGTCGTGACGGCCCAGTTCTTCTTGGAAGGCATCCATCGACTTTTCCATATAGCTGAATGCGTTCGGCCAGTCCTGCTTACCAAAGTATATCATGGCGAGTGCATAGGTCGAGAGTCCCTTCAGGGTGTCTTGTGGTGCAGGGTGTTCCAGAGCAATCTGATAGGCACGATTGGCATAGGTCAGGGCACGGTCCAAGTCCTTCTTCTCGCCTAACACGTCGGAAATGAACGACGTGGCAGCCTCATACTGCATCTTACCGTTCTTAGGGTTCTTGTCGGCCTGTTTTGCTTTCGTCTCAGCCTGCTTCAGGGCCTCATCGGGCGTGGCCTGCGCCATTGTAATCACTGCGCAGCAAAAGAAGGCTGCAAGTGTTGTTATAAACTTTTTCATTGTCGTATAGTTTGATTATTATTGTTCATTCATGTCTTATCATCTTCTAAAAAAATCTAATGGCAGCGGCTGCAAAGGACGCCCTTCTTTTCTTCTCCTTTCTCTTACAATATAATCACGGAAACCTTCAAAGCCATCCTCATTGCCCTTCATCTCATACTTTGGGCGCTTATATTGATATTGCGTCGGCTCGTTCTTCTCTCTGTGACGCAACATAATAGACTGGTTATCACTATCTTCCTGCAGCGGGTTATGGAGAGAAGTCTCGAGCAGATTCATTTGAGGATGACCTGACAGGGAAATATCAAAGTCGGCCCTCAAAGGCGGTAACTTTTGGAAATTAGCAGACGTGGTGGGGGCAGAATACCCCATGGAGGGCGCAGAATAGCTCCCTTGCACATAGCGGCCTGTCTGAGCCACTGCTGTCATTGTACAGCAAAGAAGCGCTGCTAGTGTCAAGAGATTCTTTTTCATTTTACTACTATTTTGTTACCATTATGTATATACATACCCTTCTTGGTGGGCTGGCCATCAAGCAGGCGACCATCGAGCGTGTACCATTTGCCAGCCTGACCATTAACCACGGACTGCGGATTCTTCACCATTTCAATGCCAGTGGCACTGCCCTCGGTGACTCCAACAGCATCCCAAGCACTCAATACGGTTGCCAGTTCAGCACTCTCTGCGCCATGAAGGTCTTCGGCAGCCTGGAGGGAGGCCAGGCGCATGTCGGCATATTGCGACTGGCTGGTAGCATACTTCATCGTCGTACGATAGACAATCTGCTGGGCCTTGTCGATGCCGATGCCCGCCACGTCGTAGGTGAAATTGTTGTCGTTGGTGCCAGTGCCGCCGTCAGAGAGGAGATAGAACCACTTGTTCTGCACACCGCTGTTGATGTGTACACCTCCGTGGTCGTAAGCAATATTATTGGGATCCACCCAGTGCTCTCCTCCGTAAGTATCGGGACATGGCTGATCACCATCCTTGCTCTCCTTGGGGGAGGCCATGGAACGAAGGCAGCTGTAATAAGGGAACACATTTTCAGCGATGAGCCAAGAAGCGTCGTCACCCTCGACATACTTCTTCACACTAATGCCCATGATGTCAGAGATCGACTCGTTCAGTGCCCCTGACTCACCCTGATACACCAGTCCTGGCGTAACATTTGTCACCATGTGCGTGAACTCGTGGGCCATGATAGATAATTCAACAACGGGGCGCATAACAGACTTTTGGGCATACAGACCTCCCATACCATACACCATGAACATGTCACCGTACCCCATTATTGCAGCGGCATTGTTCATGTCTGTTTGGGCAATGTATGGCTCCTGAGTCCAATTTGTCAGTGGCAGATAGAAGAGGTTATAGATGGGGCTGCCATTGTCGTCGTAACTGTTTTGGTTGAACTTCTCCTTGTAGAAGTCATAGGTTCGTGCCATTCCCCAATGGATATCTGCAGCCGACCAGGGACTCTTCTCGTAGAGCGCAGAGGCTTTCACAAAGTCGTTGTCCCACGTACACACACCGCTTTCGTCTGGCTTTAGTTCAATGCTTGTCAGCAGTTTGACATCTTCCCTGCCATCATCGCCAAGACTCTTGCTATAGATACTGATCGTTACACCTACTACCGGTATCTCGTCATTGGTCATGGTCATGTCAATGGTATAGGGCAGCTTGGTGACGTTCTGTTGTTGGAGCTCTATCATGCCTTCACTATTCAGACAGGAAATAGCCACCTTCAGATGGAGGGGGAGAAACTCGTTGGGATGCAGGTCTACCATGCCCGAACTGGTGGATGCGCTCAATCTGTCGATGGTAAAGCTCTTGAAGCGATAGCTGTCGAACATGGGCGTGCTACTGTATGCATAGATGCCATTACGATTTAGGTAGTTAAACGGATGTAAATCCTTCCCTTGAAAACCCTTACTCACCCACTCTTCTAATTTTTCAAAGGTCAGCTCCTCAATAGGAATATTGCAGGCCTCGAACTCAGGGAAATTGAGATAAAGGGTCTTGTCGGCAATCATCTGCAGATAAGAAGGCAAGTACGCAGCAATCATGGTATGAATATTGCGATCCTTGTCGTAGAGGTAATAGACACCCTTATCGGGGTCGAAGGAAGCATCCATCTGTACCTCGCCGCTGTAGATAGTGCTACCTGTCACCGTTGCTTTCTCCGGTTCAGCACAGTAGCGCGTAGGGATGCGCTGCAGTTCCTTGCCACTCTCGGCATCAATGTAAATCCAGTAATTGTGGTCAGCCGACAGCATCTTCGTGGCATAGCGGTAGCCTTCATTGGTATAGACGAGCAACAGCTTGCGGCCTAACTCATCGACGGGTGTGCCGTTCTTATACACCATAGGAGCACGGCGCAGCTTAGCGGGCGAGCGGCGAGCCTCCATCACGTTACCATTGGCACTACGCAGCATGCCGTCCTTGAAATGGAGTTTCACGATGGCATGCTCCACCTCGACACCACCCACATACTGGCGATAGTCGACGTGCTCCATACCCAGATTGTCCGTCTGGCGCCTTGTCTCGCGCCATTCCGTTCCCTCGGGGAGTGTAAACCACTGACTGAACACCTCTGGAGCCGCCAGAGCGGTCTGTTGAGCATCCGTAAACGTCTTGAAGAAGTGGCCGTCGCGCAATTGCTGGGCCTCTACAATGATGGCAGACAGAGCTGCCAATACAATCAGGAGATTCTTTTTCATATGTTTTGTTTTTGTATTAATCCAGAGACATGACAACCAGCGTCTGACCGTCATCGATGGCCGCCTTGACATCCTTGCTGCCACTGGTCACCTTACAGCGGCTGAGGTCTTCGCCAGCCACCTCCTCAATTCTCAACTTGCCGAGCTGTGACTTGCCAGGCTTTCCCTTGATGGTATAGAGATGGTAGATACCCATGTGCATGCCCTTGTAGGCACCCTCGCGACTGCCATAGTCGATGAATACCTCCTTCTGCTTGTCTTTCTTCACGGCACCAGCTTCAACGAAATTGGCGGTTATCGGCTTGTAGTTGTTCAACCAGCGTGTGATGCTGCCTGAGAGCATGCCGATGGCGTGCTTGACAGCCTGGTCAGAGGTAGAGAACATGGAAGTGCTGGAGCCACGTCCGCTGACGGTGGGGTTGGCAATGACCTCACCGGTCTTGATGTCCTTCAGTGTCAGCACAGCCTCCACCTCACCGCGGTAGTAGGTGTCTACATGAACCTTGTCTTCCTTGTCCTTCCAAGTACGCGAACTCGAACTGGCATTGATATTGGTGATGAGCGCATTGACAGCGATGTTACCCTCTTCTGCAACGTCATTGATATGTATCAGTCCGTCGTTATAATGAAAACGGTGTGCACCGGAGAGGCCTTTGATGATGGCACTCTTCACGTCCGATTCATACTTTGTGGCTTCCACAGAGGTCTGACCTGTCAGCACACCCGACAGCACCGCACCGACAGTTTCGCCTGCCGACATCTTCTCATTATGGTGCGTATACTGTACATTGTTCAGCACGATGTTATACGTACGGTTTCTGTTCGGGTCAACATCCTGAGCAGAGGTGGTAATGGTGGTGCAGCAAAGGACGGCTGCGAACGTCATCAGAATCTTTTTCATATTTTCTTGTTTTTCGTTTATATCCACGAATTTCGTCTGCAAAATTAGTCTATTTTTAGGGAATTACAGTCTCATGGCAGGAAAAAAGAGTCTCAAAACGAGAAAAACTTGGCAGTTTGTGGAAAATACTGTACCTTTGCATCCGATTAGACAAACCACCCAACTTTAACAACCAAATGATGAAACGTGTTCTATTCCATTTTTCCTACATACACCTTTTATTATTAGGTGTCGTGCTGCCCTTGACAATGAGCTGCACGAAGCCAGACCGCAGTGAGGAGGCGCAGAAACTGAAAAACGAGCTGCAGCAAATGGCATTTACGACACCTGAAAAAGCCTTTGCACGGATAGACAGTGCGGAGCGGGTGGGCTTGTTCTCACCAGCCCAGGCCAATCTCAACAGGACTAACTTCTACGGGCAGATGGGACAGACACGGTTGGCTATCTTCTACGGTGAGCAGATAGTGAACGTCCCCGAACTGAAGCGTGAAGGTGCTCCCTACTATTCAGCCCTTCTTATGCTGATAGGATGGTTGGAGAGAAATGGCGAATACGGCAAGGTGCTCCGTTTGTGCGATGAGATTATTGCTGACGTAGAGCATGAGCGGGAACAAGGAGGCGGCATATCCGGTATCAGCGAGGAAGTGGCTTTGCGTGTAAAGAGTCGTGCGCTAGTACTTAAGGGCGGGTGCGAGCTGGATATGGAGCACCCCGACAAGGCCGAACAGTATTATCTGGAAGGCATTGACATCATGATGGACGGTGTGACGCAGACCAACGACTATTGGGTGGTAGACGCCCTGTTCGCCGGCATTATAGAAGCTACAGAGTTCTACCTTGAGCAGGGCATGCCTCAAAAGGCTCTGCCTCTGGTGGCTAAAGGCGACACGGCCCTGGCTCGTCTGGACCGTTGCTCAGACCGGCCCGAATACGTGCGACAAGTCCGTCACAACAACATCACCATCGGCCAAGCCATGATCTATGCCGCCAACGGTCAGCACGACAAGGCTGAGGCCCTCTATCTGAAACACCGTCAGTCTGAAAATCTGAGGGTCTATGACATTGGCGCCGATGCCCGCTATCTGACGATGACCGGTCGCTACGACGAGGCCATCCGCCTGTTCCGCCAGTCTGACTCGCTCTATATGGCCCAAGGTAGCGCCATCACCACCGAATACATCAAACACTACCTGATGTACCAGTATGAGACCTTGCAGAAAGCCGGGCGTAAAGATGAAGCTCAGGCGCTGTCCGACCGCATGCGCCAGTTGACGGACTCCATCCATATACAGGAACGGAAGATTGACATAGAACAGCAACAGGAAATCCGCCAGAAGGAGACCGAGATTGCCAACCGCCGTCAGTCACTCGTCATCCACCGCATCATCCTCGCCAGCGCTGTCCTCATCTGTCTGCTCATAGCCTATTTCCTATGGCGTTCTCATCAATATAATAAGGTGCTCCTGGAGAAGAACCGCCGCTTGTTGGCTGAGATTGAACAGCGCGAGCAGGAGGAACAACAGGCCATTGTGCAGTTAAAGGCTGAACCCCAGGAGAACCTGACAGCCAATCAGCAGCTCTTCTGTCGTATCTGCGACCTCATGGATGGTCCAGACCATATCTATACCGATACAGACCTCGATCGCAGTCGCCTGGCTCAGCTCCTTGGCACCAATGAGCACTATGTAACGGATGCCATCAGTGCTTGTGCTGATGGTAAGACCGTAAACAGCTTCCTCAACGAGTACCGTCTGCGCTATGCCGCCCGTCTGCTGGCCACCACAAAAGACGCTGTGGCACTGATTGCCGAACTCTCCGGATTCTCGCGCAGTTCGTTCTTCCGTATCTTTAGCGATGCCTACGGTATGTCGCCCTCAGATTATCGCCGAGCAGCAAGGAAATAGCAAAAAAATCCCCACACCGTCACTTCGTAAACGATGTGGGGAAAAATATGATATTAGGTTGATTATTTGTCTAACCAAGAATCTCCTGAGATGGAACTGGTATCACTAATCTTCAAACCGTAAGTAGCCAAGGGAATGACACCATATGCCTCTTTCTCGCTCTTGAGATTCCTAACAGCAGCATCCAACTTGCCTTCGGTACGTTCGAACTTCTGGTAACCGCCAATAGTTTCAATTTTAAAATTTATGTTACCATTCTCGCATTTCAGTACGAGCTTACCCAATATCTTAGCATTAAAAGGCTCGGCGCCAATAATCTCTCTAACCTTTTCTTCATTGAAGTCGTTGAGGTAAACCTGAATAGATGCTATAATCTCACCTTTATCGTTAAGCAAGTAATCAATGGTTTTCTGTAATGTGCTGCCGGTAATCTCCTCAGTCCTGACATCACCTTTTCCATAAGTGTATCTAATCATCACCTTTCCATCGGAGGACATGGCCTTAAGGGCTTCCAATCCTGTGAAGGTGACAGCGAATTCTGAAGCGCCGGAAACGATCTTGCCAGGATCAACGTCTTTCTCGCGCTGCTCTTCGTCGTTACTCTTTTTGTTGTCATCATCATCACTGCCACAAGCTACGAAACTGGTGGTCATCACACATGCACACATCAGTGCAAAAATGCTCTTAAGAAAATTCTTTTTCATAATTTAAAAATTAAATGATTGTAAATATGGTTTACTATTACTTCTTTTTCTGGTCCTTCTTGTGCTTCTTCATGTAGCTGTGGTAGGCGGCTACCATCTTCTGGCGCTCCTCAGGCGTGGGGGTAATCATGCGGACATTGTAGCCCTCCTTTGGATGGAAACCATCTATGCCGTAACCGAAACTGTAGTTCATATCGCCGTGTACGTTGTCATAGACCTTGCCGTCCTCGCCATATAACAGTTTCAGTTCTGGGTCCTTGTCGTCAGCATAGTCGGCAAGACCGTCCAGCCAGCCCATCAGCGGCTTTTCCACGTTCCATGAGCCCTTGGCAATGATGACATACTTCTTGCCATATAGCGTCACCTCGGTTAGTTTGTCGCCATACGTCTTTTTGTATTCCGACAACAGATTCTCGTACAGGATGACGGTCGTCGGATCAGTATAGTCAATGCCCGCTTTCTTGTCGGCAATGGCAAGCTTGCGTGTATCCAGCATGTGGCACAACGCCTTCGCAGCATCGCCGTTCATCAGGTTGAACAAAACGCCCATCACGCCGTAGGTGATCACATAATCCTTATCGATGTTCACGCCAATTTTCTCAGCACGAATCAGCTCGTCAGTGTAGAACAAGACCTTATTCACATCCTTCTTGTCGCCAGCTATCGTCATCAGCGCAACAATTGACTCGAAGAATACGGAGTCGGGCACTTCCTTGTTGAAGCCAGCAGCCTGCTGGTAGATGCGCTCATAGTATCTGACGGCACGCGACTGGTTATAGACGCCGCTCTCCTTGTCGAGCAGCATGTGGCCCACCTCCAGTTGAGTCTGCCAGTTGTTGGGGTTCTCATCGGCCTCCTTCGACAGGCGCAGATACTTCTCCATCTTGCCCTCAGTCTCTGCCGTCTGAGCGTTCACTACTGTTGTCATTGCGCAGCAAAAGAAGAAGGTGAGCACTATTCTTCCGGCTGCGAGCGTCAAGAGATTCTTCTTCATATCTATTTGTTTATTACGTTCCATTCTCGATTTCGTCTGCAAAGGAAATCCATCCTCAAAAAACAATAGTCCCACGCTAGGAAAAAAGAGTCTCAAAATGGGAAAAAGTAAAGCCTGACACAGATTGCCAGGCTAAAAAAATCCCGATGAAATGGGCGTTTTTTTACTATTTGTAATTTCCTTATGAGTTTACTGAAAACATTATTCCCATTTACTGGTTCCAGTTCCGTTACCATTGATGTCGTATTTATAGATAATATTCAAGGGACGACCATATTCTTTGAGTTTATCCTCTAACTCGCTTCCTTTGACACCGAAGGTATTTTCTCTTCCCGAAGGATTGTATAAATCAATGGATTTTCCAGATGCAGTCAATGACATAAATTGTATGTTATAGCCACAAGATTGGATATATTGGGTATTAGGGTCTAGACCGTCTTTTGCCTTAATCTCGAAAAGGATGCCGAGAGTAGCAGGCAGTTTTGCTACGACATTCTTTGTCCACGTCCTTAGACCTTGCTGGTTCGTTTGGTCAGACCATACCACTTTTTCGCTTTGTATCTTTCCGCTTTCATCGTAATATTTGACATAGTATTCAAACGAAGCGAGTGACTCATCACTGGTAAACAGTGTACATTTCATCTCACCCGTCGCGGGCACGTCAACGGGTTTATTATTGTCGTCATCGTCACTTCCACAGGCGGTGAATACCGTTGTTGTCATTGCGCAGCAAAGGACGGCTGCGAGCGTCATCATCATTTTTTTCATAATCGTAATTTATTTGTTATTTCGCTCTGTTCTCACTTATTCGCAGCCTTGAATTCGCGGAATTTCTTGAGGAGTTCATTGTAGGCCTGGTCGCTCAGGAACCAAAGGTGGGCGCTGCCATCTTTAATCAGCAGATGTCTCGGGTCGTTTGATTTTTGAATGAAACTGAATTCCAGATTAGAGTACTTTTCCACCTCTTCATCGGGTATGACGGTGAAGTGGAAATCCCAGTCGCAAAGAATCATGTTATCGCCCTCGTAAGCCGACCTCTCAGCTTCGGTGCGTAATAGACCTGGCACCATCCAATTCACCAGCGGACGTTCAATGTTCCAGTCCTTAGACTGAACAACGAGATACGTCTTACCCTCATGATGAATCATTGGCATGGCATGTCTGAAGCGCATGGTCATATCGGCAATGACCTGCTCTAAAGCCCATGACTGTATGATATTGGCTTCCATCATATTCTCTATGCGCTTGTCCTGTGGAGCCATGTCGTTAGAAACGAAGGCATCCAAAATCATGGGATATGCGCGTAAGGGCTGATGGGTACCCAGCAAAAAATAGCCAAAAGTCAGTTTGGCGCCATTGGTCAATGGGTCATAACGGCCTAACTCTTCCTGAAAAGCGTCTACGGCCATCAGCATATACTTGTCGCAGTTAGCAAAATCCTGCTTCGCCATATAAATAAGACCAAGTGCGTTGCTCGACAGTCCTTTCAGCGTATCCTGAGGCACAGGATGCTCCTGGGCAATCTTTAAAGCACGGTTGGCATAGCTGATGGCACGGTCAAAATCTTTTTTCTCGCCCAACACATCGGCGATACACGCTATTGCTGCCTGATACTGCATCTTGCCGTTCTTCGGGTTCTTGTCGGCCAGCTTGGTTTTCTGCTCAACCTGTTTCAACGCATCTTCCATCGCGTTCTGAGCATTCACAACTGTTGTCATTGCGCAGCAGAAGGAAACGGTGAGCACCAGTCTTCCGGCTGCATAGGTCATAAGATTCTTTTTCATTTTACTACTATTTATATTATACTGCTTCTTTATAATGACCACAAGTGGCATATTTCTGTTTTGTTTTTATCGAGATAGTTTCAGACACATCAACGTCAGGTCGTCGTTGGGGTCAGCACCAGCGCGGTGCTCCTCCACGGCAGCCTTCAGCATGTCTATAACCTGATGAGAATCGAGACTGGCAGCTGTTGACATGAGCAGGAGCAGGCAATCATCACCCAACAGTTCATGCTGAGTGTTCTCTGCCTCGTTAAGACCGTCGGTGTAGATGAGCAGTTGCTTGTCTCGGATGTCGTCGATGGTCCCACCGACGAAAGGAGTGTCTTCTCCAAAGCCTATCATCTGATTGACGTGCTGCATCCTGAGGAACTGACCATCGATGAAAGGCGCATTATGACCGCAGTTACAGAAGTCGAGACGACCAGTATCTAAGTGTAATAAGCCGATGAACATCGTAACGAACATATTACTGTCGTTGCCCTCGGACAATTCGTTGTTCATGCGGAATGCGATTTCGGCGGGCATCATGCCCTCGGTGGCGAGGGTACGGAAGAGTCGGGCCGACTGGGCCATGAAGAGCGAGGCGGGTACTCCCTTTCCACTGACGTCGCCCACACAGAAGTAGAGCTCGTCACCCTGAAAGACGTAGCCATAGAGGTCGCCGCCTACCTCCTTAGCGGGTGTCATCTCAGCATACATGTCGAGACCATCGCATTCAGGGAATATGCCTGGCACCATCGACATCTGTATGTCGCGGGCGATACGTAGTTCCGATTCTATACGCTCCTTGGCTGCTGTGGTTTCTTCTAACTGGTCATAGGCCGTTTGGAGTTCAGCGTGGGCTTTCTCCAGTTTTTCGTGAGTAGTCTCCAGCTGTTCATGGGCAGCGGCAAGACGTTTCTGTGCCTTGCGGCGATGCAAGGAATAGATGATAAAGAAAGTGGTGAGTAACACCAGTGCGATAGCTGTTCCCCAGAGCCTCTGCTGCGATAACTCTGCCTGTTGGCGGGCTATCTGCATCTCTTTGCCCTGCGTGTCGTAGAGAGTAGCCATTTCGGCCATCGAACTTCTCTTCTGCCAGATGTAGGCAGAGTCAAAGGCCTCGGCTATCTGGTTGGCCACAAACAGGGCAGAGTCCTTACGCCCGGCATAATAATTGGCACGGAACTTGGGGAAATAATAGGCATAGAGCTCCTCCAAGTAAAGCTTTTCGTTGTTCCATTTTATGAAATAGTCGAGTGCCTGATAGTTGTCTGCGGCATCTTCCCAGCGCTCGGCATTCATCAGGTAGTCGTTTGACTGGGTGAGACCGTTGATATCGTAGGCGCACTGGTATTTCCGGAACTCAGCATATTCGATAGCTGCCGAATCCTTCATTCCCAAGCTCCACACCTTAATAGCGCGATCAAGGTGAGTGTAGCCGTTGTAGATAGGCCAGACGTCAGCATTGGGGTAGCGACGTGCGAAGAGGTTACCAATGGAGTCGGTAAACGCCATCCAGTTTCTAGCCCCCTCAAAGTCCTTCACCCTGACGTAGGCATCTTTGATCCTCGCGTAGTAATTGATGAATGACTGGTGGATATAGTGAGACGTATCCACAGCCAGCACCTGACGGCCAAAGTCACGTGCCTTCAAAACGGCCTCCCTTGCCTTCTCAGGTTGCTCCAGCTTCAGATAGCAGCATCCTAACAGCGAATAAAGATCAATCTTATGGTCTATGCGAAGGTAGGTACCCAATGAGTCCATTGAGGCGAAAAGGGGTACGGCCACACGCAAAAATCCTTCGTAATTATGCCTTATATATAACAGATTTGCTAATTCGTAGCCAGCATAGTTGTAGTAACGTTGTTCGCGGTCCTTACGGCTGTTGTGCGTGATGGCACGGCTAAACCATTCCTCGGCCTCAAGTCTCTTGTAAGCACTGTTATATATAATACCACGATAGGTGTCTGCACCTAACTCATCCAAGTCGCCTACCTGCTCCAGACTGTCGACAATTTGATTCAGACGAGTGACAATGAACTCTCTCTGCTCGTCGCTGCCATAATAGATACTTCTCCAGTCGACAGAACCAATAGTGTTAAGTAACAATGTGTCAACATGACTAAAGTTGGGCTGTGACAAGTCAATCTGTTTAGGGCTTTCCTTGCATGCGAAGATGGAGAAGAGCAAGCTTGTAGCGATGCAGAAAAATGCTACCATTGAAAAATACTTTTTCATATCATCAATGTTTAAGGGTCTTTCATATAATTTGTTTGAATTCATCTGCAAAAATAGGCTGTTTTCAGGAAACAACAGTCCCACGGTAGGAAAAAAGAGTCTCAAAACGGGAAAAAATAAGCCTGGCACAGATTGCCAGGCTAAAAAATCCCGATGAAATGGGCGTTTTTTTACTATTTATAATTTCCTTATGAGTTTACTCACAATCAAAGGGACAGTTTTTGATTGAAAAAATCAGATTTCGCACAATAAGCAATAAGGCTATAACGTTATTGGATTAAACAATCAATGTATGCCAAAGAATAAGAAAGATGCTCATAGACTTAGGCTTTGACGCGTGGATTACCATCGTGACGCTCGTTGCGGTGATGGCAGCGCTATTGTTTACGCGGCTCAGGTCTGACGTAGTCTTTCTTGGTGCCATCGGCATCTTATTCGTGACGGGTGTGCTGGACACCACTGAAGCCTTTTCCGGCCTTGTCAGTTCGACGGTCATCATTGTGGGTGTCATGTTCGTTGTCGTCACAGGACTGTCCTTCACAGGTGTTCTTCAGTGGATATCGAAACATGTGCTTGGACAGCCCAAGGGAGAGGTCCATGCCCTGCTGCGCCTGATGGTGCCCGTGGCGCTGCTGAGTTCATTTGTGAACAACACTTCCGTCGTGGCGCTCTTTGTAGGAGTTGTCAAACTGTGGTCCAGGAAATTGGGCATCCAACCCTCCAAATTGTTGATTCCATTGAGTTATGCTGCTGGAATGGGCGGCCCTATGGCCGCTATTGCCACGCCGACGGCCTTATTGCTGAGCGACATGTACGAATACAAGTCCGGTCAGCCCCTGAGCATCTTTACATCCACGCTACCAGCGTTGGTCTGTTTGGCTGTTGCCATGTCGGTCATCATCATCTTCCGCAGGCTCTTGCCCGACACCAACAACCCGGAGTCGGCTTTTGAGAATACCGGCGAGTACACCTTGGAAATGCTGGTCCCATCGAACAATCGTCATATTGGCCAGACCGTCGGCGAACTGGGGCTGAACCATGTGCCTGCCGGCAGCCTCATGGAACTGATTCACTTCGACAACGACCGGCTGGTGTTGCCGGTGCGCGAAGAGGAGCCCCTGCTGGGAAGCGACCGCCTCATCTTCTCGGGTCAGATTGACCAACTGCTGGAACTGGCTAAGACCTTTCAGTTAGTCATTCCCGACCATACCGTATTCAGCGTCAAAGAGCCAGGTGGTAAACAGCGTCTCAAGACGGCATACATCTGTTTCGGCAGCAACCTGATAGACACCCGAATGGGAGATACTACTTTCGAACGAGACCATGAGATAACGCTGGTTGCCGTATCGCGACGGGGTGAACGCATCAAGGTGCCTCCACGCGATGTCGTCCTGCATGCCGGCGACTCACTGCTCTTTGTCCATCAGCCACACCAGAAGATCAATACGGAAGCTATGAAATTACAGCTGGAGTTCTTTGATTCTCCTGAAATTCCTGTGACTGGTCTGAAACCGCTGGTCTCGACGGTCATTATGATCAGCATGGTGCTTTTGGCCACTACCGGCATCATGTCGCTGTTGCAGAGTGCCTTCCTCGCCGCCGGTGCCATGCTGGTGTTTGGGTGCTGTACGCCAACGCAGGCCATGAACGCCATCAAATGGAACATCCTGATATCCCTGGGAGGAGGCATTGCATTGGGTACGGCCCTTCTGAAGACAGGTCTGGCCGATCAGATGGCGACGGGTGTCCTTCATTTGTGCGGCGGCCAGCCTCTCCTGGTGATGATTGCTCTTTGTCTGTTGGCAGCAATCGTCACTGAGTTCATTTCCAATTCGGCAACCATCGCCTTGATGTTTCCCATCATCTATGAAGCTGCTGTGAACATGGGCTGCGACCCACTTCCGTTTTCCCTCGCACTCTTGCTGGCGGTGAATGCAGCCTTCCTGACTCCCATCAGCACACCCCTCAACCTGCTGGTCTACGGTCCGGGCGGTTACAGCGCCACGGACTACCTGCGCATCGGACTCCCCGTGAAGCTGGCCTATCTGGCAATTTCCATCATCGTCATCTGTCTTATTTATGGTATATAAAACAACTATTTGGACGGGATTTCTCTCAATTCCATAATGTCAAGCATATTAAACATGACATCATCTATCTTAGCATGCCAACTCTCATGGAAATGGCCATAATACCAATATCTCAGCGGATGATTCTTAGTATATAAATAGTTGTATAGATTATCCATCACCTGTCGTTCATACTTTATATCATCCATCAAATCTACATCGCGCTCAGCCCAGCTTTCTAGGAAGTGATGCGATGATAATTCGCAAAACGATGGCGAAGTATGCGTAATGACGGTATCAATAGCGCATTGACTATCTATGACATCCAGCCTTTTCTTATTGAATTCTGGCTGTTCGTTATTCCAATACACATTCGGCATCAGCAGGTCATCTGGACGAGGCAAGTGATACTGTTTTGCCGACATACGGAGAAGCCTGTCAATAGACGTTGCACCACCAACACATAGTATCGTGCGCCCACAAGCCTTTATTATAGAGTAATCGGGCAAAGTCATCCAGCGCTGATGCTTGATTGGCTGGCTATTAAAATAAGCAGGATTGTCATGATTTCCCCTTATAAACACCATCCAGTTATTCGCTTTTGATAGTTTATCACGACAACGATTATAGATATTCTCGTAAAAGCCAGGTCTATCAAACCCAAAGCCACAATCTCCTGCAACAATGATAAGCGTATCAGTCATTTCGTATTGCACGCAGCACTTAAATACAAGCTGCGTAAAATCCCCATGAATATCACCACTCACCACAATGCTCTTTGCATGAGGAAAGCTATAATTAAATACATCTTTCATATCGCTACAAAGATACACATTTTCTAGCTAATTTCCAAATATTATGCACACAAATCTTCCACCTTTCTATTATTATAGTAGGCAGAAAACCAAAATGTTACACCCTTATTGCAGATTTTTTTTGCTTAATCCAAATAAAAGTATTACCTTTGCATCGTAAATTTATACATAATGTCCAATTAGTGTTGCGATAGCACGGAGGACAGAGAACGATTTTAAGAGTTAATGTTTCTATGGTAGATTAACTTAGTTTTTTTGTAATTATTCAAGGAGAGCCAACAGTGATGTTCGCTCTCTTATTTGTTTAGTAACTTCCTCCCTTCGGCAGCCTTCATGCAGTTATCGCTTTCCTCTTCCACCTTCGGATATGAAAACGTCTTTGCACCATGATCCTGCAGCCATATATGGTTCAATGTAAATGCTATTGAGTCCAATGTCCGTTCCCTCTGTTTAGGTTTCAACTCACATTCCCAAACGGTAATGCAATGCCAGCCCATTTCAGCCAGTTTGCGCTGTTCCTCCCTATCACGCTCCTTGTTCCTGCGAATCTTTTCCACCCAGAAATCATGATTTGTTTTTTGGTATCTTGCAGCAAGCAGAACTCTCCATTATGCTCCTATCCACATTGTGGCCATGCCAAAAGCAACCGTTTACAAAAATGCAAGTGCGGTATTTCCTCAATACCACATCAGGGTGTCCAGGTAAGCCCTTGTGATTTAATCTATACCTGAAACCACGTTCTACCATTTTTTCTCCCTTACGGGTACAAAGCAGGATGCCCACAGGCGGGTCTGGCGACGCAGTTCTCTTACTGACCAGACACCATTGATGCACTCAGTTTCATAGAAGAAACGAGCGAGAGGATCATCTTGAAGCATTATCTCACGGATATGTGAAAATGAGAGTCTGCTGATCAGTATTGAGGCTGGTGTTACGAATTTCGGCGACGCTGTCGCTGAAATTGCAGATTCTGGCGACGCTGTCGCTGAAATCTCATTATCAACACTGGATTTATCCGACAATATCGGATGAATTGAAGGGCTTATTATATCTGCGATTTGCGGATAAAAGCTATAAAATCTTCTGGCCGCAAGAAACAGAGTCTCGTTCAGTCCTTTTGTATTCACACGTTCTTCCAAACGCTTCAACAGCTTGTCGCCATACTTGGCCCTATCGCTGCCATTCTGCTCGTACTCCACAATATAGTAACCAATTTTTGCGGGGAAAAAGACACACAGAAATACAGAAATACAGAATACAGTTTATTTAGCGAGGGTATCACTCGAAGAAGAATAATTATGTATAATATTTTTACTATATATATAATATATATATAATATATATAGTACTATTAATCGCTCATCTATTAAGTGCTCCCTAGAAAACTGTATTCTGTATTTCTGTATTTTCTAGGTGTGAGAAAAAAAACTCCCACGTGTGGGCGCAAATGCGCTCTCGTGTGTTAACAATTCATTAACATTTGCAATTTGGATATCTCACTAAAAAGTCGTACCTTTGTATTGTCAAAATAAAACAAATAACAACACAAAAATTAAACTAAAAATTATGGCACTAAAAGTTAAAGCACAGGAAAAGTTGCAGAAGATTGGCACTCACGCTGGTAAGTATC
>JAEEGH010002529.1_pt1 | contig 49346 bp, 41 predicted proteins | sample 9134181 | NCBI WGS metagenome assembly JAEEGH01 (sample SAMN16246544, study PRJNA631951) | gut metagenome | biome: gut microbiome; feature: rumen; material: DP-attached | host: Bos | place: Iran: Karaj | collected 2018-10
AAATTGACAGAGTATGGGTAAAATGTGCCCTCATCTGACAGTGAGATGAAACAAAATAACATTAAATAAATAATCATCCAATTAAAAAATGCAAAACAAAGGAATTGTAATTTGTACAGCCGTCCTACTGACGCTTGCAAGTATCTTCTATTTGTCTTTCTCGGTTGCCACACGCTACTATGATAGCAAGGCTGCCAAGATTGCAGATCCTATCGCACAGCAGGATTACAAAGATTCTGTGAAGTACATGGGTATCTATTCTTATCAGAAGTGCTTGGAGACACAGATTGGTCTGGGTCTTGACCTGAAGGGCGGTATGAACGTTATCCTCGAGATCAGCGTTCCCGACGTTGTGGAGGTGCTCGCTGACCACAAGACAGACCCAGCCTTCGTGAAGTCAATGAACGAGGCTAAGAAAGAAGAGGAGACAAGTCAGAACGACTTCATCTCACTGTTTATCAACGCTTACAAGAGAAATGCTCCTGGCCACCGCCTTGCCGAGATCTTCGCTACACAGCAGCTGAAGGGTAAGGTGAGCACCCAGAGCAGCGACTCAGAGGTCGAGAAGGCCTTGCGCGCAGAGGTTCAGTCGGCTATCGACAACTCATTCAATGTGGTTCGCAACCGTATCGATAAGTTCGGTGTCGTTCAGCCTAACATCCAGAAACTGGAGGGCCAGGACGGCCGTATCATGGTTGAAATGCCTGGTATCCGTGAGCCCGAGCGTATTCGTAAGTTGCTCCAGGGTTCTGCCAACCTCGAGTTCTGGGAGACCTATAATAGTGATGAGATTATCCCGTATCTCTCACAGCTCGACCAGCGTTTCGCCAACGATGCTTCTGGTGAGAAAGCTGCTCCTGCCGACAGCGTAAAGGCTGACTCTACCAAGCAGGCTACCGACGCCAAGGCTGAGACAGGTAAGTTCACCCTGAACAAGGACAAGAACGTTGCCGACAATACTTCTAATGCTGACCTTGAGGCAGCTAAGAAGCAGCACCCGCTGCTGGCTGTCCTGCAGCCCATGAGCCAGAACATTGGCTTGGTTGCTATGGCTAGCATCCGTGATACTGCCGATATCAACAAGATTATCTATTCTGATGTTGCCAAGCAGATTCTTCCCTCAGACCTTCGTCTGGTATGGGGTGCCAAGCCTTCCGATATGGTTGGTGGCAACAAGAAAATCTTCGAACTCTATGCTTTGAAGGCTACTGGTGCTAACGGTCGCGCTCCGCTGGAGGGTGATGTGATCACCGATGCCAAAGATGAGTTCGATCACGTGACTGGCCGTCCCTGCGTCAGCATGTCGATGAATGGCGACGGTGCCCGTCGTTGGGCTGCCCTCACCAAGGCAAATGTTGGTAAGGCTATCGCCATCGTGCTCGACGGAGTTGTTTACAGCGCTCCACGTGTCAATGGTGAGATTACTGGTGGTAACTCACAGATTACCGGTAACTTTACTATCGAGGATACAAAAGACTTGGCCAACACGCTGAAGTCTGGTCGTATGCCTGCTCCTGCACGTATCGTACAGGAAGAGGTGGTTGGTCCGTCACTCGGTGCACAGTCCATCCAGCAGGGTATCATCTCGTTCATCGTAGCATTCATCATCCTGATGCTCTACATGATCTGCATGTACGGCTTCATTCCAGGCATGGTGGCCAACTGCGCGCTGCTGGTGAACATCTTCTTCACATTGGGTATCTTGACATCCTTCCAGGCAGCACTTACCATGTCGGGTATTGCCGGTATGGTGCTGTCGCTGGGTACGGCTGTCGATGCCAACGTGCTTATCTATGAGCGCACCAAGGAAGAGCTGCGCAAGGGACTGAACGTGCGCCAGGCTCTGGCTGCCGGTTACAGCAACGCCTTCTCGGCTATCTTCGACTCTAACGTAACATCATTGATGACCGGTGTCATCCTGTATGTCTTCGGTACTGGTCCTATCCGTGGTTTCGCTACCACCTGGATGATTGGTATTGTTGTTTCGTTCTTCACCGCTGTGTTCCTTACACGTATCGTGTATGAGAACCGTATGAAGAAAGACAAGTGGCTGAATCTGACCTTCACCACCAACTTCTCGAAGAACTTCATGCAGAACACCCACTTCAACTTCATGGGTGTATACAAGAAGACTTTCACCATCGCTGTTGTTGCTGCAGTTATCTTCATCGGCTTCCTCTTCATCCGCGGATTGAGCAAGAGTATCGACTTCACCGGTGGTCGCAACTATGTGGTCACACTCGACAAACAGGTACCCGTTGAGCAGGTTCGTACCGTTTTGAGCGGCACGTTCGTGAACACGATGGGCGACAAGAACGGCCAGGAGGCTAACACCAGCGTCATCGCTCTGGGTACTGATGGTAAGACTGTACGTATTTCTACCAACTGGAATATCGAGTCGAACAGCCCGACCGTTGACGATGAGGCCGAGACAATCCTCTTCAATGCTCTGAAGAAGGGCGGACTGGTATCGCAGGCAGATGTCAACTCGTTCAAGAATCCTGACGTTCGCGAGGGTGGTTCTATCATCAGTTCTTCGAAGGTTGGTCCTTCGGTGGCTAAGGATATTACCCGTGGTGCTTTCTACAGCGTGCTCATCGCCTTGGTAGCTATCTTCCTTTACATCTTGGTTCGTTTCCGCAACGTAGCCTTCTCGGTTGGTTCTATCGTGGCTCTGGCATTCGATGCTCTCGTAGTGATTGGCTTCTACTCTATCTTGTGGGGTATTCTGCCGTTCTCGCTCGAGGTCGACCAGACGTTCATCGGTGCCGTGCTGACGGTGATTGGTTACTCTATCAACGATAAGGTGGTGGTATTCGACCGTATCCGTGAGAACCTCGGTCTCTACAAGAAGCGCGACTATCAGACGATCTTCAACGACTCATTGAACCAGACCCTGGCTCGTACATTGAACACCTCAATCTCTACATTGATTGTGCTTCTCTGTATCTTCATCCTCGGTGGTAACTCAATCCGTTCGTTCTCGTTCGCAATGATTCTCGGTGTCATCTTCGGAACGATGTCGTCTATCTTCATTGCAGCTCCTATCGCTTACCTGACTCTCGGTCGTAAGATCAAAGAGGAGGAAGAGGAAGTTCCTGCCAAGAAAGGTAAGAAATAAGAATAAGAGCAAGCAGTAGTTACACCTTATTATATTATAAGGGTAACAGCAAATAAATAATGGCGGCTCCCACAATCGGGAGCCGCCATTTTTTTTGTTCCGTTTATTTGTGCTTATGGCCGAGGCAATAACTACACAGGACTCAAAAACACCATTATTTCTCCCCTGAAAGACCATCATTTGTACCGCAATTCAGCATCAAATGAGGGTGCCATCAGCCAAATCACCGTCTTATACAAAGAGATCGAAATCTTTTTATACACAGAAATCGAAACGTATTTTGTGCCAACTGCCTTATTACAACCTTTTTTTATCCCAATTATTGGAATTTCCAAAATAACTTTGTATCTTTGCAACGAGACATAGACAATCACTTATAAAACTAAAGTATATGAAAAGATTCTACACATTACTATTATTTATGTGCTCAATGTTTCTCTGTGCTACTGCCCAAGAGAGAAAACCCCTGATAGAAGACTACTCTGTTTTGGTGGAAGAGCAAGGTAAAACCTATCTCTATCACTATGTGATGGCGTACACCAGCGATGGATGGCGGTCGTCGGAGAATATCTACCGCAGTCTGAAATCGGGCAAAACATTTTTACAGGAAGAGCTGTACGACGTAGGCAAATACACCTATGAGTTCGACACGCAGGGCCGCGTGAAGGTGAAAGACGTGACATACGAGAAGGGCAACCTGCAGTCCTACCGCATCATTGCCGACTATAGCGCCAGACCCGTCAGCTACACCAAGTACGACGGCGACTTGTCGAAGATAGCCTCATGGACTTGTCATGACAATGGCGCACTGGCCTCTTACACCTTTCATGTTGACGACCCAGAGACTGGCGGACGTGCCGGAACAACCGTTTACTACGGCGAGAATGGCGAACTGCTGAGCGATGCAACGGCATACACGCTGAACGAGGGAACGAAGATATTTACTTCTGATTACGAAGGTGATATAACTATTGACTACAAATACGACGGAAAGTTTGGACGTCTGCTGGAGTTTCACACCAAAGGTAGTAACACTGCTCACTTTGATGGTACTCAGAACGCTTCTTTTGAATACGACAGTTTTGGCAGACTGACCAAGTTAACTACTAAGTATAAAGAAGAAACGACAGTGGCTACGTTGGAGTATTTCAACGATGAAACCTACCCCATAGGCAATTCTTGGCGAGATGTCTTTGGCTACGAGGGACCACTGAAAAAAATAACAATAATAGCTGAAGACGGAAGCATAGAACGTATGCTCACCTTCACTCGCGACGACCAAGGGAAAATCTTGCAAATGACAGAGAATAGTGACGTGTACAATATCTACAACTATGAAGTGAAAGACGGACGCATTGTTAGCATCAAAGAAGTGAACAAAGAAGACAATTCTGATTACAGCGAAACGACTATCACTTGGAATGGAGAAGACATCACGCAAGTGGTTTACGACGATTCTTATGAAACTGAGACATATACCTATACCCATAGCCCTGGCAAGATGGAAGAGAAATACACCGTCAAACAAAAGAGCCAATTCTCTGGTGGTGGTAGTGAGGAATATTATTCACTTGAAGAAACAGGCAACACGCTTATCATGAATAGAGGAGATATGGATGGAAATGTTTGTTATATGAAGCGAATCATCCAGCAAGAAGACATGTCGGTGAGACGACCCGACATAGGTGCCGACTTGGCTGGTTTCTGTCCGGAACGTCCCATATTGATTGGCGTCAAAGGACGAGTTCTTTGCTCTGGTTACCATCAATACGAACCATGGGAACTTGTAGAAGTGTTCAGCTACAACAATTCTAATTTAGGAGCAGGTCTCTATTTCTTCAATTGCGATGACGATGAGTTCTTCAACATCCGCCACGAGGGTGCTACCACCACATGCGCCGATGTCCTCGGCCGCCCGGTGTTTGAGACAGAGAACGGACGACTGGCGCGCGAGTATATCTACAACGACGAGAGCGATGAGAGCAACTCGATGCCTGCACCCAAGCGCATGCAGCAGAAGAAGGCTGGTGAGACAAACGGCGAGTTGAAGGACGTGACCGTCATCACCTACAACTACAATGCCGAGGGCTTGTGCACCGGCCAAACCATTACTGCCTACGACGAGAATGGTGTTGCCCAGCAGAACGACTTTACATATACCTACACGACGGGTATCAAAGATGTGACCACCAAGAGTACACCCGTTTCGCCCCGCAAACTTATTAAGGATGGTCGTGTGGTGATTGTGCGTGACGGCAAATCTTACAACGTGACAGGCATTGAGGTGCAACCTTAGTAGAGGTTATGGTTTCCGCGCCCAATGATTGAGGTCTAAAGGAAGCGGGCTATCTGCCAAGGTTGGCTAGACAAGATGTTATTCAGGAAGGACTACACAGGTGTGGTGTCGCCCTTCCTGTTTTTTTTCATGTTTCCTTTTTCTCCTCTTTATATAACTAGTCAGTCGTCGTGCCGTTTCCATTTTTTGCAACTATTTCTTTTGACGGATAGGAAAAAAACTCTATATTTGCATACGAGTAACTAAACTATGGAAAATAGATGATGAAGCGATTCGTTTTGATATCAGTAATGGTGGTTTCGGTCTTGAGCCTGATGGCCCAGGATGTGAGGAATGAGGAGTTCACCCCGTTCTATACAAAAGATGTTGCGCCGCGCATGGAGATGGTGATACCCGAGCCGCCCGCGCTGACAGATTCGCGTTTCTTTGACGACTGGACACAGTATCAGTGGGGAAAATCTATCCGCGACACCGACCGTGGAGAGTTGGCCATTGCAGATGCCGGCATCAGCGCCGAGTACTTCATGAAACGTTTCTCTGAGGCCGTTGAGCGCCAGCTGACTCCCGACGAATACCCCCATCTGTACCGTCTTTTCGCCCGTCTGCACCTTACCGAGCAGCAGGGCGGAGCCAGCGCAAAGGCTTATTTCCACCGTGTGCGCCCCTACCAGCAGTATAAGGAGCCCACCAGCGTTCCGCAGCACGAGAGTCCGACCGACTTCAGCAGTTATCCTTCGGGGCATACCCATGCCTCATGGCTGGTGGGACTGGCACTGGCAGCCATTGACCCTGCCCACACGGAGGCCATCATGAAGACGGCCTATGAACTGGGACAAAGCCGTGTCATCGTGGGTTTCCACTACCAAAGTGATGTGGACATGGGCCGTGTGGTGGGTAGTATCACCTTTGCCCGGTTACAGTCGGAGCCTGAGTATCAGAAAATGATGGAGAAGGCCCGCAAGGAATACCAGAAAAAAGAAAAGCAATAAAACAGCAGTGAGAACAGTTGGACAGGCCTTGATTATTGATGAGCCGTTCTCTAATATTGAACGCAGATAAAACACAATTTTTGAACAATATGAGCAGGATTTTTGTATGGGCAGCATTGATGTTGCTGGCGCAGACACAAGTGATGGCACAGGGTACGGTTGATGACTATAAGCGTGCCTTTGCCATCAGGGGAAAATACAGCCATAAGATGGCGGGTGGCGACGTGAAAGCACACATGATTCGCGGTGGTCACAAGTTCTGGTATTCTGTATGGGACGGCAAAAACACCGTCTACAAGGAGGTGGATGCCGATAAGAACACGGTGACACTGTTGTCGGAGAATCCTGAGAAACCCAGGAGACGCCAGTTCCAGGGACCGCAACGTCACTGGATGGAGGTGCCCGACGAGAAAGACGGTGTGCGCATCTCGCCCGACAGCAGTCTGGTTGTGTTCCATCGCGACAACAACCTGTGGATTGGCAAACGCACCGACAATACTCCTGTCCTTCCGTTTGCTACTCCAGCCATCCCAGCCGACGCGCGTCCGCTGACCACGAACGGAGATTCTACCTATTATTACTCGTCGTGGGGAACGTTCTCGCCCGACGGCCGATACTTTGCCACCGTGCGCATCAAGCCTGCCCCCAAGCACTATGTGTATTACGTAGAGTCGACTCCCGCGAAACAACTGGAGCCCGTGCTGCACAAACAGGAATATGCCAAGCCTGGCGATTCGTTGAACTACCGTGTGCCCGTTGTTGTGGAGGTGGCCACGGGAAAGGTAGTGGAACCTTCCACCGAGTTGTTCGACAAACAATACTATGTGTCGGCTCCCCAATGGGACAAAAACAGCCGTACCCTTACCTTCGAGTATAACGAGCGCGGACATAAGGTGTTCCGGGTGCTGGAACTGTCGGCAGAGACGGGGCAAGTGCGTACGCTTATCGAGGAACGGAACGACAAATACGTGAACTATAACCGCCAGGAGCGCCATGACTTCGAGGACGGACGGTTCATTCTTTGGACCAGCGAGCGCGACGGCCGCCACCATATCTATCTCTACAACCGGCAGACCGGAAAGCTTGTCCGCCAGGTGACGAAGGGCGAGTTCTACGTGCGGGGTATACAAAAGGTAGACGAGAAGAATGGCCAGGTGTATTTCTCTGCCTGCGGTATGAATCCGAAAGAAGATCCCTATCTCATCCACTATTATAAAATAGGTATAGACGGCAAGCGCCTGAAATGCCTGACACCGGAAGAAGGCAATCATGCAGCCACCTATACGGAGGACATGCAGTACCTTATCGATACCTATTCGACCATCTCAACACCGCCTGTAACTGTGCTGCGCTCAGGAAAAGACGGGCGCGTCATCCGCACATTGGAGACAGCCGATATCTCGAGGCTTAAGGCTGAAGGCTGGCAGGCACCCGAGGTGTTCGTGGCCAAGGGCCGTGACGGAGTGACCGACATGTGGGGGCTCATCCGCCGGCCTACAAACTTCGACCCGCAAAAGAAGTATCCTGTCATTGAGTACATCTATTCCGGTCCTGGAGACCAATACGTGCCTAAGTCGTTCACACCATGGATTTGGACATTGGACGACCTGGCAGAGCTGGGATTCATCGTTGTTCAGCTCGATGCCATGACCACCTCGTTCCGAACCCGGCAGTTCGAGGAGGTGTGTTACAAGAACCTGAAGGATGGCGGACTGCCCGACCGTATCGCATGGATACGTGCTGCAGCCGAGAAATATCCCTATATGGACATCGACCGCGTGGGAATCTATGGCTGTTCGGCTGGCGGGCAGAACGCGCTGGCTGCCGTGTTGTGGCATGGCGACTTCTATAAGGCTGCCTATGCTGCCTGCGGATGCCACGACAACCGCATGGATAAGATATGGTGGAATGAGCAGTGGATGTCGTATCCTATCGATTCAAGCTACGAGGAGTGCTCGAATACGGTGAATGCCTACCGGCTGGAGCGTCCGTTGATGCTGGTCGTGGGCGAGTTGGACGACAATGTAGACCCTGCCTCGACCATGCAGGTGGTGGCTGCCTTGGAGAAAGCCGGCAAGGATTTCGAACTGGTTGTCCTGCCGGGAGTCCACCATTCCATGGGCGAGAATTATGGTGAGCATAAGCGCTACGATTTCTTCGTGCGCCACCTGCTGGGTAAGGAACCGCCTAAATGGAATTTGTTCAAATAATAGTAAGAACAGACTATAGAAACATCGTCTTTAGCTTGTTCCTGTCCGAAATACATGTAAACTACCCGGTAAAAGTGTTTTGCTTTTGCCGGGTAATATTTTGGTTTAACCGAGAGCTGTTCAGCAAGCCTGGAAAGCTCTTCTACGAATCTGGAGGGCTGTTCTACAAACACAGAGAGCCCTTCTACGAATCTGGAGGGCTGTTCTACAAACATAGAGAGCCCTCCTGCAAATTTGGAGGGCTCTTCTATAAATAGCGTAATTGATGTCTGATTGAGAGGGCATGCTGCCCAAGGTTTTTATTGTCCTACGCGCTGTTGCAGTACATCATAGTACTGGTCCAGAATCTTCCGCATATCGTCGGGCAGATAACTGATAGCTTTTTCAACCATGTTGTCGGGCACCTCGTAGTAGGCTTCGGCAATGCTGCCTGCGATAGCAGCCTTCGTGTCGGTATCGCCATCGCACAATACGGCATTCCTGATGACCTCCTCGAAATTGTCGGCATCCAAAAAGCAGCGGATTGCCATCGGTACGGTTTCCTGACAGGTGCCGTCGAAATGGCCCAACGAGCCGATGCGGAGAATGTCTTTCATGGGCGGCACATCGTAATCGAAGCTCTTCTTCACTGAACGCTCCACCTTCTCCTTGGTGATGCGCACCGTGCGTAGCCAGTAAATCAGTACGGCCGTACATTGTGCTCCCTTGATGCCTTCGGGATGATTATGGCTCACCTCGGCACTCTTTTTGGCCTCTTCCAACACCTCATGATAGTCATCGAAGAGCCATCCCACCGGACTGACACGCATGGCCGAGCCGTTGCCGAAGCTGTCCATAGGTGTCTGCACAGCGGCATGTATCCACTGGTAGAACCGGTGGCCATAGCTGCCCATCGGGTCGGGGTAACGGCGGCACCACTCCAGCAGCGCCTGCTCGTAGCTTTTATGGTTCATGATGGCGTCGGCAATGGCGATGGTACAGACGGTATCATCGGTGAAACTGCATTCGGGCGTGAACAACTCAAACCCCTTTTCGGGCACAGGACCGAACTCAAAACGCGAGCCTACGATGTCTCCAATTATTGCTCCTATCATGGTATTGTCTCCTAACTACAAATGGCCAGCTTTTGTCGAAATCTACTTACTGCTGACGATAAACTATAATCTCTGCGAGGTAGTCCCACCGAGAATCGAACTCGGATCTAATCTTTAGGAGAGACTTGTTCTATCCATTGAACTATGGGACCCCCAAACTTTCTGCAAAGATACAATCTTTTTGGATAATAGCAAAATTTTGCCCCGCTTATGTGCTAAGCGGGGCAGCGATTAATTAGAATTTTGGTTAAAAGCAGCCTACCAAACGAGGCTCGTTTCTAGGTTATTTGTTAGTGTCAGTTCGCCCTTGTATATTGGATAGTCGGGATTGTATGTCTTGTCAGGACCTTGAGCGACGTAGACGATGAGCTGATAATGTCCGCTTTGCACGTTTGTCATGATGAACGAGCAGTCGTAAGGACAGATACAATTCACGTCGTGCTCTGTGTCCCTCGGAACTATCACCATAGTGATGATGCCGCTTTCGAGGCTGACTCTCACGTCCTCTACGCCTTCTGCCGCACAATTCAGCCAGATGCCGTAGATATTGACCAGCGCCTGATGATTGTTGTCGAGCTTAATCGTCATACGCGTTAGCCTCGTAATGTCGTCGGCACGCGTGTTGGCGCTTACGTCTACCTTTGTCTTACACCCCGACGTGTTCACATCGACCACCTGCAACTTGCCTGGCATTGTGTTGTCGCTGTCGTCGCTTGAACAGCCAAAGCCAATCATGGCGGTGGCTATTACGGAGATGGCAAGTATCAATAATCGGTGTTTCATGTGTAATTGGACTTACGGATTGCTATCGATTAAACACGCAGTTGTGCGAAACCTTGCATCAAATAGAAAAATATTAATACTCATTAACATATTAATATGCCTCTTTAGCGATGCATCAGCCATTCATACCACAAAAAACAAGAGAATAAACGTCACAAATGAGTATTCCCAGATGGTGTGTTTATTCTCTTGTCTTGATGTTGGTATGTCGTTTTATCCTACCTGACTGCCTGGCTTCACATCCTTGGTTGAGGTGACAACACTCAGGCTTTCGTCAGCGTCGACGGCACTCAGAATCATGCCCTGACTCTCTATGCCCATCATCTTGCGCGGTGCGAAGTTCGCAACGAAGAGGATGCGCTTGCCAATCAGCTCCTCGGGGTTCTCGTAGAAGGCGGCAATGCCCGAGCAGATAGTGCGGTCGGTGCCAGAGCCGTCGTCGATGGTGAACTGCAGCAACTTCTTCGATTTCTTCACTTTCTGGCAGTCTTTCACCAGTCCTACGCGGATGTCGAGCTTCTCGAAAGTCTCGAAGTCGACCGTGTCCTTCACGGGAGCGGCCTTCCATGCAGCAGCCTCGTTGGCTTTCTTCGTAGCCTCCAGCTTGTCCAGCTGGCGCTGAATCACGTCGTCCTCAATCTTCTCGAAGAGCAAAGCGGGCTCAGCCAACTGGTGTCCGGCCTTCAGCAGGTCGGTGCTTCCCAGCTGCTCCCACTCGAAGCTGTCGATATTGAGCATGTCGCGCAGTCTCTTCGACGAGAACGGCAGGAACGGCTCGAAGGCAATGGCGAGGTTGGCGGTGAGCTGCAGACAGATGTTCAGGATGGTCTCGCAGCGCTTCGGGTCTGTCTTCCAAACCTTCCAAGGCTCACACTCGGTGATATAGCGGTTGCCGATACGCGCCAGGTTCATGGCCTCGAACTGGGCGTCGCGGAACTTAAACTGCTCGAGCAGGGCTTCTACTTTCTGCTTCACATCCTTGAACTCGTCGAGTGCCTGGCGGTCTACATCCAGCAGTTCGCCACAAGCGGGAACGACACCGTTCCAGTATTTCTTGGTCAGTTGCAGCGCACGGTTCACGAAGTTACCGTAGACAGCCACCAGCTCGTTGTTGTTGCGGTCCTGGAAATCCTTCCAAGTGAAGTTGTTGTCCTTGGTCTCAGGAGCATTGGCAGTCAGCACATAGCGCAGCACATCCTGCTTGCCGGGCATCTCCACCAGATACTCGTGCAGCCATACGGCCCAGTTGCGCGAGGTGGATATCTTGTCGTTCTCCAGATTCAGGAACTCGTTGGCAGGCACGTTGTCGGGCATGATATACTTGCCATGCGCCTTCATCATCACAGGGAAGATGATGCAATGGAACACGATGTTGTCCTTACCGATGAAATGCACCAGACGTGTGTCCTCATCCTGCCACCATTTCTCCCACGAGCCCCAGCGCTCAGGCTCTTTCTCGCACAGTTCCTTGGTGTTCGACACATAGCCGATGGGGGCGTCGAACCATACATAGAGCACCTTGCCGTCGGCTCCCTCTACGGGAACGGGGATACCCCAGTCCAGGTCGCGTGTCATAGCACGGGGCTGCAAGTCCATGTCGAGCCAGCTCTTGCACTGTCCGTACACGTTGCTACGCCACTCCTTGTGTCCTTCCAGAATCCACTGTTTCAGCCAGTCCTGATATTCGTTCAGTGGCAGATACCAGTTCTTCGTCTCTTTCAGCACGGGTGTTGAGCCGCTGATGGTCGACTTCGGATTAATCAGCTCCATGGGCGAGAGGTCGCGTCCGCACTTCTCACACTGGTCACCATAGGCACCTTCGTTGTGGCAGTGGGGACATTCGCCGACTACATAGCGGTCAGCCAGAAACTGCTTGGCCTCCTCGTCGTACAGCTGGGTGGTGGTTTCCTCGGTCAGCTTGCCCTCATCGTACAGTTTGCGGAACCATTCGGCAGCAAACTTATGGTGCGTTTCCGAGGTGGTGCGGCTGTAGATATCAAACGAGATGCCGAAGTCCTCAAACGAGTCCTTAATCATCTTGTGGTAACGGTCTACCACATCCTGCGGGGTAATGCCTTCCTTGCGGGCGCGGATGGTGATGGGCACGCCGTGCTCGTCGCTTCCGCCAATGAAGATCACGTCCTTTTTCTTCAGCCTGAGATACCGCACATAGATATCTGCCGGTACATATACGCCGGCCAGGTGACCGATATGCACACCGCCGTTGGCATAGGGCAGGGCAGCGGTCACCGTCGTGCGCTTATAATTCTTCTGTTCCATTGTGTAATTGTTCTTTTTTATTTTGCCTGCAAAATTACAATTTTTTTTTGTATTCCCACTGTTTTCTATAGTAAAATCTGTCTGTCTGTTAGCTTTATGCAGGGGAATTGTCACGAACTGATTTGGGAGTATAAACAAATCCGTATGCGACGGGCTGCCGCATACGGATTAAGATGAACCGGTGTTTAACCGAAAGATGCCGGTGACAGGCGGTTATTCCGCGTCCTTGGTTCTCGGGAGAACGAGATTGAGGATGACGCCAGCCAGAGCCGACAGTCCGATACCGCTCAGCGAGAATGTGCCGAAAGGAATGACGGCGCCTCCAATGCCGAGGGTAAGAGCTACGCTGACGATGATGATGTTGCGCGTCTCGTTGAGGTTAACCTTACTGTTGATGAGGTTCTGGATACCTACCGAGGCAATAGAACCGAAGAGCAACAGCATGATACCTCCCAGCACGGCGCTCGGGATGCTTTGTAACAAGGCGCTCAGCTTACCGATGATGGAGAAGACGATGGCTGTGCCGGCGGCAATTCGGATGACTGCGGGACTAGTGATGCGTGTAATCTGCATGGCTCCGGTAACCTCGCTGTAAGTGGTTACTGGAGGACCGGAGAAGATGGCAGCCACCAGACATGCCAGACCGTCACCGAACATGGTGCGGTGCAGGCCGGGATCTTTCACAAAGTCTTTTTCTGCCACGGCTCCCACCACATAGACGTCACCGATATGCTCGATGACAGGTGCTATGGCCACGGGAATCATGAAGAGGAATGGCTCCCACGCAAACTGTGGCAGTTGGAAATGGGCGATGCTTGGCGGCAGGGCGAACCAAGGCGCACTGCTGACTGCCGAGAGATCGACCAGTCCCAGGCACAGGGCTACGATATAACCCACGATGATTCCGCATACGACGGGCACCAGTTTGATGAGTCCCTTACCGACGACAAGCACAATGATGGCGGTAACGAGTGAGATGAAGGCCAACAGCCAGTTCTCCTTAGCCATATTGACGGCTGCGGGTGATAGCGACAGGCCGATACAGATGATGACGGGGCCAATGACAACGGGCGGGAACAGACGGTCGAGCAGACGGCGTCCCTGCCATTTGATAAGTGCCGACATGACGAAATAGACCAGTGCCACACCTGCCATTCCTGCCAGTGTGCCGGGCATTCCCCACTGTTTGGAAGCTGAGATGATAGGTGCTATGAAGGCAAAGCTGGAACCCAGGAAGATGGGCACCTTGCCTTTTGTGACCAGATGGAATATGAATGTGCCAAGACCGGCGGTGAAAAGAGCCGTGGCGGGGTCGAGACCCACAAGCAGGGGCACCAGAACCGTTGAGCCGAAGGCCACAAAGAGGAACTGTACGCCCACGATGGTTTTTCGTGCGGGGCTTAATGCTTGGTTTTGCATGAGTGTTGGATGTTAAAATGATGAGTATTGGATATCGTGTTGATGGTAACTGCCGGCGAAAAGCGAGGGATGTTGCTCCCTACTCTTCGCGAGACAGTCGGATGTGGTTGCTAGAACGTCCACTTCACGGCCAGCGTGGGATTGAAGAAGAACGACTTGTCGTTGTAGGTGTTGTAGACGAAGTTGCTGCTGATTTCCCACTCTGTTCCGATGCTCAGATTCACACCATCCATTCCCTTCAGGGTGTTCAGGTTGTACCATAGCTGCGGCTCGGTGAGGAGCACGAGTTGTCCGTGACCGTTGGCTTTCTCTCCACGCCAGAAATCGATGAATCCCGAGAAGGTGCATGCCTTGCGGGCGAAGGTGATGCCCCATACGCCGGTGAGCTGAAGACTGTTGAAGCCGTGGGTGTACTCGTAGCTCTTGAAGAAGCGCTTATACATAAACTGTACTGAATAGGTCTTCGAGAAATCGGCTGAATGGCCGTTCCATGCCGGACCGATGAGGGCTGCCTGCTGGAAGCTGCCGAAACGGTTCAGTCCGCCATCATACTCTATATGGGCGGCAAAAGGCGACTGCTTGCCCAGGTTGAACTCACGCGAAATCTCCGTGTAGGCACCTTCTGTGAACTTACGGCTGAAGTCGACATCCACGAAATAGAACCAAGAACCCCATTTGTCGGCCTTGAATTTCTCGAGGGTCATCGTCACTTTCTGTCTGCCTGCCTCCTCGTCGGGATAGATGTTACGACCGAAATCGTAGTGCAGCTGCACGTTCTGTGCCTGCACGGCCATGCCCATCATCATGAGCAAGGCGAAAAGAATGCTTTTTCTCATGGCTATGATATGTTATTTTGTTGATTTTTTATGACAACAGCGGTGCCACATACTTCATGACGAAGAAGGCGGCGAGGATATACATCGTAATCGACAGCTCACGATAGCGGCCGGTAAGAATTTTGACGAGTACATAAGAGAGCAAGCCCAATACGATACCCTCGGAGATGCTGGCGGTGAACGGCATCATCAGCATGGTGACAAAGCAAGGCATCGACTCGGTGAAATCGATGAAGTCGATATGGATGATGGAGCGGAGCATCATGACGCCGACCAGGAACAAGGCGCTGGTAGTGGCTGCGGCGGGAATCATCAGGAACACAGGCGAGAAGAACAATGCCACGAGGAAGAGCATGGCCACGGTGAATGAGGTCAGACCCGTGCGGCCACCCTCCAGAATTCCGGTGGTACTCTCTACGTAAGTGGTAACGGTCGACGTGCCACAAAGTGCGCCGACGGTGGTTCCGATGGCGTCGGCCATCAGGGCTTTGTTCAGATTGCGAATCTTACCCGTCTTTTTGTCGGCCATGCCGGCACCCGTGGCAGCACCGATAAGTGTGCCGATGGTGTCGAAGAGGTCCATGAACAGGAGGGTAAACACCACAATATAGAAGTCGAGGTCGAGTGCCAGGAAGCGCGAGAAGTCGATTTTGAAGGCGACGGCATCGAGCGATACAGGCATGCTGACCAGCGTGAAGTTCTCAGGTATTTGTGTTACTCCGAACGGAATGCCGATGATGGTGATGATGATAATCGTGTAGAACAGGGCGCCCTTCACCTTCAGTGCCAGCAGGATGGCTCCGAGCAGGATGCCTGCCATGGCCAGCAGCGAGGTGGCATTCCACGTGCAAAGGCTGGTCATCGTGGCTTCGCTGGCGACGACAATGCCACCGTTCTTGAGTCCGATGAACGCAATAAACATACCAATACCCACCGAGATGGAGTAGCGCAGATTGAGCGGAATGGAGTCGACAATGGCCTCGCGTACCTTAAAGATGGTCAGGAGGATGAACACAATACCCTCGATGAGCACAGCCGACAGCGCCTGCTGCCACGTATAGCCCATGATAATGACCAACGTGTAGGCGAAGAAGGCATTGATGCCCATGCCGGATGCCAGTGCAAAAGGCATTTTAGCATAGAAAGCCATCACGAGGGTTGCTACTGCAGCGGCAATGACCGTTGCTGAGAAAACGGCGCCTTTGTCCATACCGGTCTCGCTTAGGATGATAGGATTGACGGCCAGAATGTAACTCATGGTCAGGAAAGTGGTAAGTCCGGCCAGAAGTTCTGTCTTAACGCTGTGCTGGGCAGCGTTGAATCCGAGTAACGATAAAATGTTTTTCATCTATAAATAATTATTGAGTCATTCCGAACAATCGCTGTTTCATGGTTGTTACCTTCTGCAAAGGTAATAAAAAGTTAATTAAGTTCCAAATAAAATACAACCATAAACCGTACCGTCTGTGCAGATAATTCAGAAAAATGTTGGTATTCTCGAAGGAATTTCGTATCTTTGTACTCAGCATCCTGCACTTCGGATTTTCATTTTTGATACCAGCGCAGAATGCCATCAAGAGATTATCGAAAGCATCGTTTGACCTTTTTTTAAGGCTATCACTCCAGTGAGAGAATCCTATCACTCCAGTGAGAGCGTCCTATCACTCCAGTGAAAGCATCCTATCACTGCAGTGATAGTTTCCCATTGGTGCCTGTATGTACCTCAATCAATGCCTGTTTGTACCACGAAAAATGCCTGTTAGTACTTTGATTTATGCCTTTTCGAGAATAATAAAGGTTCAATTCAAAATGCGTGGAGTCCTTAGGACCTCAATTCTTCATTTCGCAATCCTTTTCTCTTAGTCCAAACGAACCTTGTGTTGAATGAAATGAGGGTGGATGTAGCTTCGGTTGTGTTTTTGGAAATTACAATCTATATCAGCCAAGTCTAATAGGAAATAGGGAAGATCGGCTGTGCAAATATGTCTTGAGGCTGATGCTCTTATTTGGTCATACTTGCCGGGATGATTCTTTTGGTATGTATCACTACACCATACCAGCAACGGAATCTCAAACACATTCTTTAGCGTTTCATGATCGGTGAGACCGCCAAACTCTCTGCCGTAATGATGGTCTGGTCCGTCGTAAACCTGCTCCCCATGGTCTGAAAGATAGACCATGACAGCATCGTGATGCCTGTAAATATCCATGATGTGCGACAATACCATGTCATTATAGCGGGTTGCATTATCGTATATCGCCACTTGTTGCTTCTGACTCTCTGTCAGGTCTTCGCGTGGTATGTCTGAGCTGCTGAAGAATGCATAACTCTCTGGATAGCGGAGGGCAGCATCGAAATGCTGGCCTTTTAAGTGTATGATAACAAGGGATTTAGGCAAAGTGAACATCTTGTCCTTGTAAGTGTTGACAAAATCATCGTCATATTGATATAATTCATGATTCCGGTAGTCAAAACAGGACTCGTTGATTGTTGACGGGTTAAGGAAATAGCCACAGCTGTAGTCCCAGATTCCACTTGTGGAGCGCGTGTATTGGTTGTCGAGATAGGAAACACGATAACCAGCCTTTTTGAAGATGGCAGGCATCAACACGTGCTGGGCAGAGTCATCTTTCTCACTTCCACATTCCTTCAGTGAGAAGATGTAGCGCATGGCCCAGTTGGTGCCATTTGTGGGTGTCATCGCATGATGGAAGACAATCAAGTTGCCATTCTTTTGTTCTTGTTCGGCATGGGGTGATGTTGGTAAGGGATATCCATAGATGCTGGAGTGGTTCTTGTTGTGCGATTCGCCAATGACAAGAACGATGGCAGGTGCTTCATCCGCGGAAGGCGCATGCTTGATTTGGATTCTTCCTAACATCGCCTCAATGGACTCGATATCTTGATGCTGCTCGGTAACAAAATGGAAATTGTTGTAGACTTGCATCAGCGTGTTTAATCCCAAAGGGAAGGGCAGGGGGAGGAAGGGAAAGGCAAGGCCCAGAAGGAATAATCCCCCGAGAATAGTCCCTGCCAATTTGGGATGTCGGTTCCGGATAGTTCTTTTTATATTGAGGCATAGCGGTAAAACACCAACAGCTACTGCCAATGCAATGATGAGTAAGGACTTGGGCGAGAACAAGTAGACCCTGACAAAATCGGATGCTTCGGCAGCGTTTGTTTGCAGTATTAGCGTCAGGATATTCGGGTCGAATCTGGAGCCAAAGCAAATATAAACATAACACTCAATGAAAAACAGCGCAAACAAGACAACCCATACTATTCTCCTTAAAAGAGTATGCCTGGAGGTAACCCATAATAAGAGTAAACTGATAGACAATGAAAAGCCGAAGGCACTTATAAATAGCGCTTTTGCAAAGTGGCCAGGCTCAAATGATGCGGGAATGCTCATCAAGAGAGTTGAAAACACCACAAACAGTAGATTTTTCAAACTAATTGACCGCATAATAATACGAATTGGTTCTACAATCCTCTCTCTGCCCAGTCGCCACGGTCGAGGTTCCTATATCCGATGGCCTCGGCGATATGCATCGACTGGACGGTTTCTGAGCCGGCGAGGTCGGCAATGGTTCTCGCCACCTTTAGAATTCTATTGTATGCACGTGCGGAGAGTTTCAGCCGTTCCATAGCAGTCCGTAATAGGTTGAGGCTCTGCTCGTCGGGCTCGGCAAACTGGTGAATCATGCGCTCGGTCATCTGGGCGTTGCAGTAGATACCTTTATATCCGGCAAATCGCTGTTCCTGAATGTGGCGTGCCCGGATAACGCGCTCGCGGATGTTTGCCGACGGTTCGCCCTGTGCCGCTTTTGAGATGTCTTTGAATGGAACGGGAGTAATCTCGACCTGTATGTCGATGCGGTCGAGAAGTGGTCCGGAAATCTTGTTCAGGTAACGCTGAATCTGTCCTGGTGTGCAGACACACTGGTGGGTAGGGTCGCCATAGTAGCCACAAGGACAAGGATTCATCGAGGCGACAAACATGAACGAGCAGGGGAATTCGATGGTGTATTTGGCTCGGCTGATGGTTATCTTGCGGTCTTCGAGTGGCTGGCGGAGCACTTCAAGCGTGCTTTTATTAAATTCAGGTAGCTCGTCGAGGAACAAAACGCCATTGTGGGCGAGTGAAATCTCGCCTGGTTGCGGATTGGTGCCGCCACCCACAAGGGCAACCTGCGAGATGGTGTGGTGGGGACTTCGGAACGGCCGCTGGCTGATGAGGCTGGTGTCGCGGCTGAGTTTTCCGGCAACGCTGTGTATCTGTGTGGTTTCCAGACTCTCTGCCAAAGATAATGGAGGCAAGATCCCTGGCAATCGCTTGGCCATCATCGACTTACCACTGCCCGGCGGGCCCACCATAATCAGATTGTGACCACCGGCAGCAGCCACCTCAAGGGCGCGTTTTACATTCTCTTGTCCACGCACATCGGCAAAATCGAGGTCAAAGTGGCTCTGCTGCTCATAGAACTCGCGCCTGGTGTCGATGACGGTAGGCTCAAACCCTTGCTGCCCGTTGAAGAACTGTATCACATCTGACAGTGTCTCCATCCCATAAACATTCAGGTTGTTTACGACAGCGGCTTCACGGATATTCTGCTTGGGTACAATCAGTCCCTTGAAATGCTCGGCCCGGGCACGGATGGCAATGGGAAGTGCACCGCGAATAGGTTGCAGGCGACCATCGAGACCCAGTTCACCGACGAGCATATATTCGCTCAGGTGCTCGTTGTGCAGTTTCTCGTTGGCAGCCAGAATGCCGATGGCAAGTGGCAAATCGTAGCTGCTTCCCTCCTTTTTCAAATCAGCAGGAGCAAGATTAATGGTAATGTCGGCTACGGGGAACTTAAAACCTGTGTTCGCCATAGCGGCTACAATGCGGTCCTTGCTCTCGCGGACAGCCGTATCGGCAAGGCCTGTCAGATGAAACATAACACCCCGGGTAATGTTTACTTCAACGGTTACTGTCGTCACCTCGAGGCCATTGACGGCAGCACTGTATGTTTTTACTAGCATGAAAAGGTTATTACTTGAGTAGATTCTTGAGTTTGTCAATCAGCTCTTTGGTTGGCAGTCCGCGGGCTATAATCTTGCCTTTCTTATCAAAAACGATATTATCAGGTACCCCTCTTATGCCCAGTTTCTCAACCGCAGGGCTGTCGAACATCATACCATCGCAGATGGTCGGCCATGTGACAGAGTCACGCGACATGACGTTCGTGCACTCTCTCTTACTGGCATCCAGGCTGACACTGAGGATGGCGAGCTGGTTGCTGTGTTGCTTCAGCAGCAATCTGAGCTGCCGTTGCATATTCTGACTCTCATAGCTCCATGTCGCCCATGCGGTGATAACACCCACTTTGCCTCGCAAAGAATTGGTGTTCACATAGTTGCCCTTGGCGTCGTAGGTGCTGTAAGAAGGCATTGTGCCGTTTTCAGCACTATTTCTGAGCGACAGGATGTTCTTCTTCATATTGATGAGCAGTCCGTTATCCGGCTGTTTCCGCTGCAGGGCCTCGGTCAGAAGTAAAGCCTCTTTGTAGTCGGGATTGACTGCTTGTATGAAATAGCGTCGTAACAAAAAAATGCTGACGGGCGACTTTGGATTGTCCTTGATGAACTGTGAGGCAGTCTTCACAGCCTCTACAGGTGACGCGTTGGCGATTTTTTTGCGGAAGCTGGTCATCAGCTCGTTATCACTTGTTCCTTTCACCTCCATCTCTTTCAGGTGAGAGGCGTCGGCCTTGACGTCTACCGCTTTGCCGGGTGCAGCGAATAGTGGCTGCTCGGAGAAATTGGGGAATACCAGCATGAGAGTCTGCGGTTTGTCGCAATCAATCTTCTTGCTGAATCGTCCGCCGTTGATCTTGATGGTATCGAGAGTCGCCGATCCGCCATCAAGACTATAAACATAAAACTCACCCTGGTTCAGGTTGAGAAAACGGCCTTCAATCTTGAAATGACTGCTGTCCGTTCCGCAAGAAACCAGAACCAGGGCGAGTAATATGTAATAGATGCTTCGCTTCATTTGTGATGTTGGGTAAGATCAACTATCACCCAAGAATCATTTTATTTGCTGACATTTACGAGCTCCAAGTCGTTGTTGGCATATGTGCGCAACGACGAATCGAGCTTCAGGGCTTTCTGCAACCACTGTGCAGCATCGGCATTCTTACCCTGACGGGCGTTGAGGATAGCCTGCAGGTAGTTGGTCATAGCGTCTTCCTTGGCATACTTCAAGGCAACAGAAGCCTGAGCGTAGTTCTTGTTCAGGATGTTAGCCAGGGCTGCACTGTTGTTGGTAGCGTCCTTAAAGTATTGCTCTGCCTGTGCATAGTTACCCTTTGCAATCTCCAAGTTGCCGAGTACCTGGTTCAAACCGTTGGCACCTGTAGCCTTAGAGATGTAATCGGTAGCCTTCTGGACGTCACCGCCTTGGAGGGCGATCAGTGCCAGGTTGGCATTTGCCTCAGGAGACTTACTGTTCACGTTGAATGCCTTCTGGATATAGTTCTTGGCCTCGCTCACGTTACCTTTGTTGAACTCCAGGGCTGCAATATTGCTCAGGGCACGGTAGTCAGCAGGATACTGCTTGGCGGCGGTCTTGTAGATATCCTCTTTCACGTTGTCGTTTTCGGTCAGGGTTGCGGCATAGAGAATCTCGTCGACGCTCAACTTAGAAGGATCGGCAGCCAGCTGATTCTTAATCTGCTCATCGCTACGGCCGATGGTCTCGTAGTTGATAATCATGCGGCTGCGGCGCAACTCAGGCAGAATACCGTCGGCAAGCTCGCGGAAACCAGCGCTCATGTTGCGAATCTGCTGCTCGCGCTCCTGTGGGTCTTTGTACATAGAGAGAACACGAAGGATGACATCCTTGTCCTGGATGTTGCTGGCCTGAACCAACTGCTGGAAACCATCCCAGTCCTGAGCGGTGTACTTGGCATCGATATCGGTGTCAACTTTGGTCTCTTTCAGGGTCTTCTTCACGTAGTCCTCAGAAACATTCTGACGCTTGCTGGCCAGTTTGTCGTTATAAGCAAAACCACCCTCAGGAGATGCATAAGCCTGAACCTCAACATTCTTGATGGCCAGTCCTTCCTTGTCGGCGTTGATACGCTTCAGCAGGTTGACAAACTCAGCCACAGAGTTGTTCTTCAGTTCGCTCTTGCGCAGATTAGCCTGATTGATCAGGAACTTCACGTTTGCCTCCTGTTTCTTGGCGTTGATGCGCTGGAAGGTGTCGGGAGCGATGCATGCACCGGCATTCATCATGGTTTTCTTATACAACTCAGATGTAGCGATAACACCGTTGGCGACCTTCACTGCAGGCACTTCCATAGCGCGCTTACCGATGCGGGCATTGAAAGTGAGGTACATATCGCTCTTCTGCATGGCGTCTACATACGGGAAACTGGTCTTCATTGTGTAGTGACCACCCATCTTGTAAGATACAGTCTGGTCGTTACCCTGTACCTTCTCACCCTGGAATGTAGTACCGTTGGCTTTTACTACCTGTCCATTCGAGCAGCGAAGCTCTGGAGTAACGGTAACAACAGCCTTTTTCTTCATATACTTCTCAGGGAATGTTCCGTTGATAGTAGCAGGAACCTGTCCAGCCTGCGTCTCAAGAGGATTAGGGGTAACTACGAAATTGTCGGCAGATAAAGCACCGAGTTTTGAACATGATGTCAGCACAAGGATTGCTAATGCCGATAAAGATAAAAGAATAAATTTACGCATAATTTAATGATGTAATTTAAGGGGTGCCGCGAGCGGGACTCGAACCCGCACAGCCATTCCTGGCCAAGGGATTTTAAGTCCCTCGTGTCTACCATTCCACCATCGCGGCAAAAAATCTGTGCAAAGATACGGCTATTTATCGGAACAGCCAAATGAATTTACACAATTTAAACATTTTAGTTGCGAACAGTAAGCAAAGTCCCATCATAAAAGGCTTTGTAGCGGATAAGCTTACTGCCTTTGTCGCCCTCAACGACAACACCGAAGTTGTTCAGGTCGTAGACGCGCTTGCAATTGGCGCATTTGACCCACTGCCCGTTGTTGGCCCAACTGAGTGCGTATTTATAAAGGTTGTAGTCTTTGATGCAGTTGGGACACTGCCGGTCGAAGGCAAAAAGCCCGTTTCCCAGACTACTGTAGCCGATAAGAAGGCCGTTGTTAGTACCTAAAATATAGGAACTGTAGTTTTCTTTGGCTGTGGTAATATTGTCCTGACCGCTGGTAACACCATCGTTCAGTTGTGTGTTGACCACGATAATACCACTTTTCTGCGATGTGTAAACCCATGCGAAAATACCCGATGACAGTGGGTTGAGAGCATAGCGGATGATGCTGGTATTGTGAAGATTCGTATCGAAAGTGAAGAAACAACGGTGGTCTACATCATATTCATTGTCAGCATCGCACCCCGTGAGCGATAAGGTAAAAAGAAGAGACAAAACCATATAACAGCACAGAGGCATTAACATAGAATGCTTGATTCTATTCATCAATGTCGTAGTGTGTTGTGAAATCTTGTTCATGAATCTGAAAATTGGTAGTTTGGCCAACGTACTGTCTTGTCTCTGTAAAGGTGCTAATCGCCCGAACTGAAGATGCAATTAACGCCTAATGGTTATATGAAAATATTAGCATGTGGCGCCTGTCGTGCCGTTAATCCTTCTTCAGTAAGGCGGCTTCGGCATCCATCATACGCTCGAAGTGGAATCCGTCGAGTGTCTGTTGCATAAGAGCGGTAATCTTTTCGTTGCACAGATTACCGATACTGCCCTCATGGGTGTGGTGGATATGCTTGTCGGGGATGAAGTTGCCGGCCTCAATGTCAAGTCCCACCTTCTTGTAGGCGTCGCGGAAAGGCATGCCGTTGGCAGCCAGTCGGTTCACCTCCTCCACAGAGAAGATCGGGTCGTACATCGGATTGTCGAGAATATGCTCGTCCACCTCCATCTTGTTAATGATATATGCAGTCATCTGCAGGCAGTCCTTCAGCTCGTCGAAGGCAGGCAGGAACACCTCTTTAATTATCTGCAAGTCGCGGAAATAGCCTACGGGCAAGTTGTTCATGATGAGCATCACCTGTTGCGGAAGGCTCTGAATCTTGTTCGATTTAGCGCGGATCAGCTCAAAAACGTCTGGATTCTTCTTGTGAGGCATAATACTGCTGCCCGTCGTACACTCCTTCGGCAGTTTCACAAAAGAGAAGTTCTGCGAGTTAAACAAACAGGCATCAAATGCCATCTTGGCCAGTGTTCCGGCAACAGAAGCCATGGCAAAGGCTACGTTGCGCTCCATTTTTCCGCGTCCCATCTGCGCGTAAACTACATTGTAGTTCATTGAGTCAAAGCCTAACAGGCGGGTGGTCATGGTGCGGTTGAGCGGGAACGAAGACCCGTATCCGGCAGCCGAGCCCAACGGGTTGCGGTTGGTCATCTTGTAGGCGGCTTGCAACATCAACATGTCGTCGGCCAGACTCTCTGCATAAGCACCGAACCAAAGGCCGAACGAACTAGGCATGGCTACCTGCAGGTGGGTGTAACCTGGCATCAGCACATCTTTGTATTGGTTGCTTTTCTGAATCAGTTCATCGAAAAGCACCTTCACCGCATCGGCAATCTCTTTGAGCTCATGGCGCGTGAACAGTTTCAAGTCTACCAAGACCTGGTCGTTGCGCGAGCGCCCGGAGTGGATTTTCTTCCCCATGTCTCCCAGACGGCGTGTCAGCATCAGCTCCACTTGAGAGTGAACATCTTCGATGTCGTCCTCGATGACGAACTCACCACGCTCGCACACCTCGTAGATATTGCGCAATTCGGCCAGCAACTGTTCCAACTCGTCGCGTTCCAACAGCCCGATACTCTCCAGCATGGTGATATGGGCCATCGAGCCCAGCACGTCGTACTTTGCCAGGTAGAGGTCCATCTCGCGGTCGCGCCCTACGGTGAAGCGCTCTATCTCCTTATTAATCTCAAAGTTTTTAGCCCAAAGTTTGTTAGCCATTCTAGTTCTCTTTATTTGGTCGGAAGGAGCAGACAATATTGACGGGAAAGGGATTGGCCGTGTTGTCTGTTCCTGTTCTACTTATTCATATTGTATCATTGTCAGTACGTCGGCAATTTTCTCAAGGCCATCCTGCAGGGGTTTCGATACCATTCCCTTGATGAAGGGATTAATGTCGGCCTTGATTGTCAGCTTCATCTTACATGTTGTCTCTGTGACTGGCAACAGCTGAATCCACATATTAAAAGGTATGGGACTCTGCTCCGTCTCAAACTTGATGGTTTTAGGCTCATCACGGTCGATAATGCGCAAGGAAATCTGTCCCACAGGAGCAACACTGATGCTCACGCTGTCGGTATCGAAGGTCAGGTCTTGCAGCCTGTCGTCGGACATCCGGTCTTTCACACGTTCAATGTTGCTCAGGTCACTCAGCATATTGTATACCGACTGTTGCGGATACATAATCTGACGGATGCTGCTTTCGAATTTCGTGTTACTCATATTTGTCTGTTATCACAAGTTGTTGAATGTCAGCGAAAAATAATCACTCACCACCATTTAATCGTTACTGTTCCAGTGTGCAGGGTCTTTGCGCCACTCGTTGAGCAATTCCACATCGCTGTCGGCAATATAACCTGTCTCCAAAGCCTCGGCAACCACATGCTCATAGTCAGTCAGCGTCACCAGTTTTACGTCAGCATCCTGGAATGCCTTTTGGGCCACTGGGAAACCATATGTGTAGCTGGCCACCATGCCAATCACCTCGCTACCGCTCTTGCGGATAGCCTCTACGGCCTTCAGACTGCTGCCACCGGTGGAAATCAGATCCTCAACCACCACCACTTTCGTGCCAGGACGCAACTCACCCTCAATCAGATTCTCCAGTCCATGGTCCTTGGGTTTCGAGCGCACGTATACGAATGGAAGGTTCAGCGCGTCGGCAACAAGTGCTCCCTGTGGGATGGCACCTGTGGCAACACCTGCAATTGCCTCCACCTCGGGGAATTTCTCTAGCACGGCGTGTACGATTTCCAGTTTCACATAGTTGCGCAATTCGGGGTAGGAGAGCGTCTTGCGGTTGTCGCAGTAGAACGGTGACTTCCACCCGGAAGCCCATGTGAAAGGATTGTTGGGTTGCAATTTAATAGCTTTGATTCTCAACAGTTTGGCTGCAAATGCTTTTTTCAGTGGATCCATAATCTTCTTTTATTTGTCAGTATTGAAATGCAAAGTTACGGTTTTTCTGTTATTTATCAGGTAAGAACGCCGAAATATTTTGTTTTTTTGGCAATCACCAAGCGGTGGTGCTCATCTTTTCTTATTCGTTCGTTTGGTCATGCCGATGGCACCTGTGGGGCAGACGAGGCGGCAGAGATGGCAGCCAATGCACTTTGTGCCTATGATTCTGGGCTGCCGGGTCTGGGTGTCGAAGGCGATGGCCTGATGGCCTCCGTCCTGACATGAGACATGGCAGCGTCCGCAGCCTATGCACTTGTCACGTTCAATCTTTGGATAGATAATAGTATCTCGGTCCAGTGCCGAGGGCGACACGAAATTGGGTAACTCCTCGCCAACGATATCCTCAAGATGTTCGATGCCCCGTTCCTTGAGGTATGTCTGAAGACCTAGTATGAGGTCGTCGATAATGCGGTAACCATACTGCATCACAGCCGTACACACCTGCACGTTATGACATCCGAGTTGGATGAACTCCAATGCGTCGCGCCATGTCTCTATGCCTCCAATGCCGCTGAAATGCACGGGATGGATGAGGTTTATGATCTGGTGTGAGGCCATCTCGAGGATGAAGCGCAGTGCAATGGGCTTTACGGCCCTGCCGCTGTAGCCGGAGACGGTTTTCTTGCCACTGACCTCTGCCAGTGATGAGAGTGTGACGCTCTTGATGGTGTTGATGGCAGAGATGGCGTCGGCTCCGGCGAAATAGGAAGCTATGGCGGGCTCGCTCATGTTGGTGATGTTGGGTGTCATCTTGGGGATGACAGGTATGTCGACATTGCGTTTCACGTAGGTGGTATAGAAGGCGACGAGCTCGAGGTCCTGTCCTACGTCGCTTCCCATGCCGGCAAGACGCATCTGGGGGCACGAGAAGTTCAACTCCACGGCATCGCATCCTGCTTCCTGTGCCATCTTCGCCAACTCAATCCACTCTTCCTCGAACTGCCCCATGATAGAGGCGATGACTACCTTCGTGGGGTAGTTTTGTTTCAGCCGGCGCAAGATGTCGAAGTCCATCATATATGGATTCTCGCTCAACTGCTCCATGTTGCGGAAACCGGCGAACGATGTGCCTTGCTTCACGGCATCGAAGCGTGGCGACACCTCGCGGATTTCCTGTTTGCAGATGGTCTTGTAGAATACTCCTGCCCATCCCATGTCGAAGGCGCGTGCCACCATCTCGTAGTTGGTGCATACTGCTGACGAAGCGAGGAAAAAAGGATTCTCGCAGTGTATGCCGCAGAAGTCGATGGCCAGGTTGGGGAGGGCATCGTTGTCCGTGGCTTTGGCAGAGTCAGCCGACTCCAGCAATTCACGGATGCGGACGGGCATGTCATAATGTATACACGCCTGTTCCGCTCGCTCGAGGTCAGCCTTGCTGCATCCCTCTGTCCACCGCCATACATTTTTGCCATTGTCAAACCTGATAGCTCGTATAGCCCGTGCGGGGTCACCAGTCTTACACGCTTTCGTACAAGGAGCATCCTCGCACAGCAGGCAGCGTGTGGCCTCTTCTTTGATGTGTATCATAAACGTTGCTAGTTTAGTACTTTTTTAATACGTAGAACATCGTAACCTTTCGTATTGAGGCAAAGGCGTTGGAGAATGTCATGCTCAAGAGCACGATAGGCAGGAGGGACAAGAAGCTTTCTTCCTTCATGTAGTTGTCATTTCGTCTTTACGACCCGTTGATATCACTGATTTTTATCATCGGAGACAAAGATACAGAAAAATGAGGGCAGAACAAAAGATTTTTTTCTTTTTTTATGCCGAGATGGGGTTACTTTGCATTCTCGAGCACAGTGTTACTCAAAAACGCGTGAGAAGCCAAATTTATTTTGACTTTTCCGAATATCATCCCCCGATCCTGATTTGGCCATAGATGGGCAATAGTGAGAGGTTGCTTGATGTCTATGTCTTTGTAAAACCGATGCTGATGACGCTCACTTTTATGTTGCCGGCCTTTATTAGTTCCTTTCCGCAGGCGAGGATGGTGGCTCCGGTGGTTACGATGTCATCGACAATGAGCACATGCTTGCCGTTGATTCTCTGCCCGTTTCGCAATTCAAAGGCTCCTTCCACATTCTCTTGCCGTGCCCATCGGTCTTTCTTTGTCTGGCTTCCCGTGAAACTCTTGCGTATGACCACGTCATTGGCAATGGGTATGTGTGTCACCTCACTGATGCCCTTCGCAATCTCAAGACTCTGGTTGTAGCCACGCTGCCGCTGCCGTTTCCGCGCCAACGGTACGGGAATGAGCAGGTCGACACCTTCGAAGAAACGGTCGACAGTCATCTCCTCGGCCATCATCTTGCCGACAGTCTCTCCTATCTCGGGGTGATTCCGGTATTTCAGGTCGTAGATGAAATCGCCCGACTGAGAGTGAGGCTGGTAGAAAATCATCGCCGCAGCGCGCTCGATGGGCATCTGTATCCAGAACAGACGGGCCATTTCGTTCTCATAAGGATTCTGCGAATAGTTCGTCCGCGGGAGGTGCAGATTGCACTTACTACAGAATATCTGCTCCGAAATGGATAGTCGCCGGCCACATACCGAGCAGGCCCGTGGTGCTATCAAGTCGACCAAACGGCTCAGAAAACTGATTCTTGTCATGTTTCAAAGGAAATGAATACCGTGCAAAAGTAACAAATAGTTTAGAAACTGCGGAATAGTGCCCTCCTTTTTTCGTCGGAATGAAAAGAAATGTGTATATTTGCAACATACAAAAACTAAAAAACTAAGGAAAACGATGGAACATACTGATTTGAGAGTCGGCATCATCGGAACAGGATGGATAGCCGAGAAAGCTGCCTACACGCTTCAACGTCAGGAAGGGTTGACCTGTCTGGCCGTGGGTTCGCGCACCCAGGAACGCGCCGACAGTTTTGCTGCCGAGTGGGGAATCGCCCGTGCCTACGGCTCTTACGAGCAATTGATTGCAGACCCCGACGTGGATTTGGTGTACGTGGGAACTCCCCACTCGCATCATTATGCTGTCACACGTCAGGCCATTCTGCAAGGGAAAGCCTGTCTGGTAGAGAAGGCTTTCATGGCCAATTACAACGAGAGTCTGGCCATAGTCAATCTGGCACGCCGCAAGAAGGTGTTCCTCGCTGAGGCTATCTGGACACGTTATCAGCCTATTGTGACTACCATCCGCCAGCTGCTTGCCGACGGGCGCATCGGCAGCCCGCGTCTTTATACAGCCAGCATCGGCTACAGTATGGGTAACAAACCGCGCATCATGCGGCCCGACTTGTGCGGTGGCGCGTTGTTGGATTTGGGTGTTTATTCCATTAATTTTGTGCGTATGTTCTCCGAGGCGGACATCCTGCAGGTTGAGTCACAGTGTCTGAAGTCGGACACGGGGATGGATCTCGTCAATACGGCATCGTTCAGACTGAGCAACGGGGCGCTGGCCAACATCCAGTCGTCGGCCTGTTGTGTGAATGATAATCAGGGAACTATTTGTGGAACGGAAGGTTATCTCATCGTCGACAATATCAACAATCCGCAGACAGTGAAGGTATATGCGCGCGACCGGGTATTTGTTGAGGAGATCAAGGTGCCGCAACAAATCACGGGTTACGAGTATCAGTTCCTGGCTTGTCGCGAAGCCTTGCAAAAAGGATGGACGGAATCTCCGCTCATGCCGCTCAACGAGACGCTCTACATTATGCGGTTGATGGACGATCTGCGTCATCAGTGGGGAGTACACTATCCGATGGATGATGAAACCATCGAGGATGAAGAGGCGTTGGAGTAAGAGTTACAAAAAAAAGAAGTTGAAATAAAAAGGGTAGGAGAAAGCTATAAGCCTAAAAATCCTGAACATCCGGTTCGTCCTCATCCGTCACCTCCATACACTGGCGGATGATGTCGAAACCGAAACCGCGGCCCATGGCAAAGCGGATGAGTTTCTGTTTTAGTTCGTAGGGGCTTTCGGCTTTTGTCGATTTACGCTTCTGTTGTAACAACGGGCGCAGCATTTGCACATATTCCTCAGGGTTTACGTCGTCTAACACCTGTTGTTGTATGTCGTTGTCGATGTGTTTCTGCCAAAGTGCCTGCTCGATTTTGCGGCGCCCCCATTTGTTATATCTGATTTTGTCTTTTACGAAAGCCCGCGCATATCGCTCATCGTCGACATATCGTTCACGAACGAGCCTTGCCATTACCTTCGCCTGAGCTTCCTCGCTCAGGTTCCAACGGCGCATCTTCTCAAGCATTTCATGCTGACAGTGTTCGGCTTGCGCACATTGTGCCGACAGTCGTAAAAAGGCCTCTTGTTCAGTGATTTCCTTCATATGAGTAGGTTGTTTTTGTGGCTTTGATAAACCGCAGCTTGCCAAACTGGTCGTTACGCAGTTCTATCTGCTCCAGTCCTAAGCCTTGCAAATAGGCGGCAACAGCCTCGGTGAGCATCGGGTTCATCTCCAGATACAGGTTTCCACCTGGTCGGAGAGTCTCGGCCGCATAGCGTCCGATAGCCTGATACATTGCGTCGGGGGCGTCGTCGGGAGCAAATAGGGCTTCTTGTGGTTCGTAGTCGAGCACGTTGCGCGCCATCTGACTGCTTTCCTTGCGGTAGATATAAGGCGGGTTGCTCACGATGATGTCCCATGCGGTAGCCGGTTGACGATTGCCGGTTGTCGACGGGATAGCCTTCAAGATGTCTTTTTTCTCAAACTGAACGTGAACGTGGTTACGTCTTCCGTTCCCGTCAGCTATTCTCAATGCGGCATCGGATATGTCCCATGCCGTCACCTGACAATCTTCTATTGCCGCGGCGAGGGTGATGGCAATACATCCGCTGCCAGTTCCGATGTCCAGGATATGAGTCGATGGAGAAGCTTCTGCTACTACCCAGCGGCACAATTCCTCCGTTTCAGGGCGCGGAATAAGCACACCCGGAGCCACATGGAACGGTCTTCCGCAGAACATGGTCTCTCCTAAAACATACTGTATAGGCTCTGCCCGCATCAGTCTTTCCATCATTTTCTGTAATTCTTGTTGGTCGTCTGCGGATAATTCATTAACTTTGCCACACAGAATATCAGTCATACTGAGGCCGAACCGCTGCTCCAGCAACAGCCGTGCGATGGCTTTTGCCTCACCGGTATCATAAATGGTGCTCAGTTGACGGATGATGTCTTGATAGGTCATAACAAATGCAAAAGTAATCAATTTCAGACAATGAGCCAAATATTAACCGACGAAAAATACATGCGCCGCTGCCTGCAGCTGGCCCGTAATGGAATCCACAGCGCCCGTCCAAACCCAATGGTGGGCTGTGTGATTACGGTTCCCGGCGATCAGGCGTCAGAGAACGGTCTGCGGATTATCGGCGAAGGCTACCATATCCGCTGTGGTGAGGGTCATGCCGAGGTCAACGCCTTCGCCTCGGTGAAGCCCGAGGACGAGCATCTGCTGTCGCAGGCAGCCGTCTATGTGAGCCTTGAGCCTTGTTCGCATTACGGTAAGACTCCGCCTTGTGCCGACCTGATTGTCCGCAAAGGCGTGAGAAGAGTGGTTGTGGGAACGGTTGATCCTTTTGCCGAGGTACAGGGACGTGGTATTCAGAAATTACGTTCGGCGGGCATTGAGGTGACCGTTGGCGTATTGGAAAAGGAATGCCGCGAGCTGAACAAGCGTTTTTTCACATTTCACCAGCTGCATCGTCCGTACATTATCCTGAAGTGGGCACAGACCGTCAACGGTTTTCTTGACGACAATTTCCATCCACTCGCCATCTCGACACCGTTCACCCAGATGCTCTCCCACCGTCTGCGTGCCGACGAGGATGCCATTGTCGTAGGCCGAATCACCGATGAGCGCGAGCATCCCGCACTCACGGTGCGCCACTGGAGCGGTCAGGATCCGGCACGTTTCGTGCTGAGCAAGGACTATTCCATCGAACAGCTCATCAGCGACTGTTGTGAGCGTGGCATCCAGTCGCTCATCGTCGAAGGCGGAGCAAAGACCCACGAGTCGTTCATCGATGCTGACCTGTGGGATGAGATACGTGTTGAGACGGCGCCGATAACCGTCAAACGAGGCACCGAAGCCTGTCCGCTACCACCTAATATTGAGGTGAAAAGCCGGGCGGTGTACGATCAGAATGAGATTATTACCTACAAACGAACAGAATGATGAGCAACCGATTTACCTCGCGGCTGAGCGAGACCGACGACTATAAGCGCGACATGCTCATTCAGAAGATTGAGCATGCCGTCAGCCAGATGAAGCTCTCCGAGTTGGAGGCGCTGGCGTACGATATGTTTACCAAGGGCTATCTGAACGACTGTTAAGTCCGTTCCTTGTGTCGATAGAGGTTTGTCGCGGGGAAAAAATAAAGAGAGTAGCCTTTAAATAGCAACCCTCTTACCGTCAAACTCTTTTTTATTTCCTTCCAAAGTCGGCAGGAACTTCGCCCCACTTGGCGGTTTCCCATTTAATGATAGGATTGTGGAAGTCGTGGGTTTGCAGCCAACGCTCAGCCCGCTCGATAATCTGGAACAGCTGTTCGGTTTGCTCGTTGCGCTCCAGTTTTGTCTTACAATGGCGTTTGTTTACCCACAGAATAGCGTTGTAAGAGTCAGAATAGATGGTTTTATTGTGCAGGCCTTGGTTCCAGCAAAGTGCCAGCGCGTGCACAATAGCCAGGAATTCCCCGATATTGTTCGTGCCCTTCATCGGTCCGAAATGGAACACCCGGTAGCCCGTTTGCAAGTCAATGGCCTGGTATTCCATCGGTCCGGGATTGCCCGAACAAGCCGCATCGACGGCCCATGCGTCTGCCCGGATTTCATCCCCAAGCCTCCCCCTAACCCCCTCCAAAGGGAGGGGGGATTGTGATTCCTTTTGATTCTTTTTAGGGGTGATTATTTCCATAAGTGCTAGTTTTATTTTCTTAATTACTGCATTTGGATTTGCTATCACTTCCTCATTAGAGAATCTGATGATATGATAGCCCAATGCCTGAAGGTTCTCAGTCCTACTTTTATCTTTGACAATCTGGTTTGCCTCCAGATGATATTGTCCGTCAATCTCAATGACTAATTTATGATGTAAGCAGACGAAATCGACAATATAGTCCTTAATAATATGCTGCTGCCTGAACTTATGCCCAGTCTGCTTAGACTTAAGATATTCCCATATGATACTCTCCGCCTCTGTCGGATGCTGTTTATTGTAGTCAGCATAAGCACGCAGCAGGTCATAATATGCACTATCCGCCGTCTCGTAGATATACATCTTCTTATTTATCCCTTTTATCTAAACCTTATAATACCCCCTCCCTTTTTGGAGGGGGTTAGGGGGAGGCTCTTACATCCTTTCTGGCACCTCGATGCCGAGCAGACTCATACCGTTTTTGATGGTTTTAGCCACGTTCTTAGCGAGCATCAGGCGCAGGGCCTTCTCCTCCTCAGTGTCGGCTCCGAGAATGCTATAGTCGTGGTAGAACTGGTTGAACTGCTTGGTCAGCTCGTAGCAATAGTTGGCTATGCCGCTGGGCGAGTAGTCCTTGCCGGCCTGCTCGACGGCAGCACCGAACTCGCTCATCTTCTGGATGAGGTCTACTTCCTTCTGGTTGAGCGGACTGTTCTGGATGGTTTCAATAGAGGGAATAGCCTGATTGGCAGCTGCTTTTCTCAAAATAGAACGGATGCGGGCGTAGGTGTATTGAATGAAAGGACCCGTATTGCCGTTGAAGTCGATCGACTCCTCAGGATTGAAGAGCATGTTCTTACGGGCGTCCACCTTCAGAATGAAGTATTTCAGGGCACCCATACCCACGATGCGGGCAATCTCACGGCGCTCATCCTCGGTGATATCATCAAACTTGCCCAGTTCCATCGATGTCTTATAGGCATCGTCAACCATCAGCTGCATCAGGTCGTCGGCATCAACCACAGTACCTTCACGGCTCTTCATCTTACCGTTGGGCAACTCCACCATACCGTAGGAGAAGTGTACCAGTTCCTTGCCCCACTTGAATCCGAGGCGGTCGAGCAGGATGGAGAGCACCTGGAAATGGTAGTTCTGCTCGTTGCCTACCACGTAGATCATCTTGTCGATGGGGTAGTCCTGGAATCGCATCTCAGCCGTTCCGATGTCTTGTGTCATATAAACAGAGGTGCCGTCGCTGCGCAACAGCAGTTTCTTGTCGAGGCCCTCGTTGGTCAGGTCTGCCCAGACAGAGTTGTCCTCGTGGCGCTCGAAGAGTCCTTTCTCAAGACCTTCTTCCACCTTTGCCTTACCTTTCAGATAGGTTTGGCTCTCGTAGTAAATCTTGTCGAACGATACGCCCAGTTTCTTGTAGGTCTCGTCGAAGCCGGCATACACCCATGCGTTCATCTTTTCCCACAGGGCGCGCACCTCGGGATCGTTCTGTTCCCATTTCACCAGCATCTCGTGGGCTTCCTTGATGAGGGGAGCCTCTTGCTTGGCTTTCTCCTCGTCCATACCCTGAGCAACCAGTTCCTTGACTTCCTCACGATAGTGTTTGTCGAAAGCCACATAGTAGTCGCCGATCAGGTGGTCGCCTTTCTTGCCGCTGCTCTCCGGAGTCTCGCCATTTCCATACTTCAGCCAAGCCAGCATCGACTTGCAGATGTGGATACCGCGGTCGTTCACAATGTTGGTTTTCACCACCTTGTTACCGTTGGCCTGCATGATCTGTGCCAGCGACCAGCCGAGCAGGTTGTTGCGTACATGGCCCAGATGGAGCGGTTTGTTGGTGTTAGGCGATGAATACTCGATCATCACCAGCGGACTGTCTTCGCCGGCAGCTTTCATGCCATAGCGCTCGTTGGCATCGATGTCTGCCAGCAGTTGCAGCCAGGCAGCCGGTGCAATAACTATATTGAGGAATCCTTTCACTACATTGAAGCGCTCCACGGCCTCGCAGTTTCCCACCAGATAGGCGCCCAGCTCCTGAGCGGTCTGCTCCGGACTCTTGCGGGCCATCTTGACAAATGGGAACACCACGAGCGTGAGGTTGCCCTCAAACTCGCTGCGCGTTTTCTGTACTTGTACCATCTTGTCGGGTACTTCCTGTCCGTAAAGTGACTTCACAGCCTGCTTCACGGCATCAGCTATCATATTTTCAATCTTCATACCGGTATGTATTTTTTCTTTGGGGTGCAAAGGTAGACATTATTTCCCACATTTGCAAATTATTCGGTAACGTTTCAAACTGCGACGTGCGAACTGCTGCCGTTGCGGCATCGGCAACCGCCCGTCATCCTGTTCCTGACGGAGAACCGGCGGCACCTCCCGTCTTTCTCCGCTTCGTTCCTCGTCTTAGTCTCTCAGCTGTTGTCTGATGGCTGTCATTTTCTGCCGTCGTCCGATGGAGAACAGATTGCCATTCGCGTCCACGTAGTCGAACACCTGGTAGGCTTTCTCCAGCAACATCTGCCGTAAGGGCGCCTGTTTATAGCTGCCTTCCGCATAAAGCAGCTCCGCTACCATCTCCAGCCGTTGCATGCGCTCGTCTTCCTTCCATTCGTTCCGGGCATAGTCGAGCAGTTCGTCAAGCGACAAGTTGCGCAAGTCGTAGGTGCCTACGTACTGGCGGTAGAGTTCGCGCAGGTCATCGTCGCGCTGTTCCTCAGCCTCTTTCTTCTCTAAAAACTTGGCCAGGGCGGCCATGAACTCCTGAATGATGCGCAGGAAATAATCGCGTTGTAGCATAGTCTATATGTTTTGTTCTAAGGGGTGTATGTCTTTTACTGTGTGAACGGGTCTGCTGATAGTGTCCATGCCCGCATGATGGTACACGGGCAGGAATTCGGCAGCACTACCGTATCCTTCCATAGCGCCCGCCACCATCGCCGCCCGCGCCCTGACGGGATACATGAGGGTCATCTTGCGCGCCTTTCCCGTCTTGCGGGGATTGTCGTAATAGACGAGTTCCATGCGCTGTTCGGCGGGTTTCCCGTTTTCGTCGATGCTCTTTCCGGTGAAGTCCAGGATGCACGCCTCGTTTGAGCAGAACACCTCCTCAATGGCTGTTATCCTCAGGTCTTTGGCATTCTTCGCATAGCGCAGCGCCGTCTGCTGCAGTTCTTTGTGCGCCAGGGCACGTATGTCGTCGGCCGTCTTGCTCTTACAAGCGGCAGCCGTCAGCAGCCACAGACCTGCAGCCAGTCCGCAGAGGACACATAGAAGCAGTTTTCTCATTCTCATCTTTCCCGCTAAGAGGTTTACAATAAGTCTAATATCTCGCTGAAATGCCCGATGACAGTCAGGTTCTCGTGGTCGTATTCCTCGGTCACCTCGTGCGCCCATACGGCATGGAAAGGAATGTGCACGGCACGTCCTCCCAGTTTGATGACGGGCTCGATGTCGCTTTTGAACGAGTTGCCCACCATCAGCAGCTCATGGATGGTGATGCCGAACGTCTCGCAAAGTTCACGGTACTGGCGGGTGGTCTTGTTAGAGACAACCTCCACGCGGTCGAAGAAATCCCACAGTCCCGACCTTAGCAGCTTGCCTTCCTGGTCCATAATCTCGCCCTTGGTGAATACCACGAGGCGGTATTGTCCTTTTTCCTTCAGCTTCTCCAGCGTCTCGCGCACACCCGGCAGGGGCGTGCCCGGCAGGTTAAGCAGGCTGATGCCCAGTTCTTGTATGCGCATCAGCTCGCGGGCGGTGATCTCTCCGTCGCTGATGTTGACGGCATTCTCGAGCAACGACAGCGTGAAAGCCTTCGAACCGTAGCCCGTTACGGGCATGTTCTTACCCTCCGTCTCGAACAAACGACGGCTCACCGTGGCCTCGTCGGCCCATGGCGAGAGCATCTGACAGTACTGCCGCTCCACCTCATCGAAGTGAGTCTGACAGTCCCAGAGTGTGTCGTCGGCATCGAAAGCCACCACTTTTATATCATGAAGTTTACCCATTGCTCTCTTTTTTTCTGGCAAAGGTACGATTAAGCGAGCAAAACGCAAAAGGAAAACTTGTTTTTCTTTTCGTTTTCGAGCGCAAGTACCTTATTCAAAGGTACAATTAAGCGGGCAAAGCACAAAAGGAAAACTTGTTTTTCTTTTCGTTTTCGAGCGCCAGTACCTTCATTGAAAGAAAGAGAGAACGGGTAAACCTGCTAACGAGAGAGATTTTCTTTGTTCTAATGAAGGGGGCGTTTGGATGGCCGCCCCCTGAGAGGGTTCTATTTCTTTTTCTTGGTATTGATTTTAATCACGGGCTTGCTTTTTTCGCTTTTGTCGATATACATCGATTCCACTTTGTCGGGGTCGATGAGGTCCAGCAGTTCATAGCCTACGACAGTCACACCGTCGAGCTCGAAGGTCACGTCGTCGCCCTTGTCGATGGCGGCTGCAATTTCTGTCTTGCCATTGGCCTTTTGCAGCACGAAGCTGACGGGCAGGACATATCCCACGCTCACAGCTTTTCCGTGGTGTCGGCCGGGAATCCATTTCGGCATGGCGTTGATGACGCGCAGCGCCTCGGCATCCAGCAGCGGAGAAATGCTTCTCACAATGTGGCTGTTGGTGATGCTGCCGTCTTTTTCTACGGTGAATTTCACCACCACATTGCCTTGTTGTCCCTTCCGGCGTGCCTCTTCAGGATACTTCACGTTTTGGGCTATGTATTGCATGCGTGCCCCTACACCGCCCGGAAACTCGGGCATCTGGTCCACCACGTCGTAGCTCTTGTCGTTGTCGGTGCCGTTGTATGTCAGTGTTGCCTCATACTTTACAGGCTTGTCCGAGCCGTCTTTCTTCAGCACAATGGCTGTGGTCCGGCTTTCAGCGATGGCTTTTGAGGTCGTAAACGTGGTAGTCGCCATGCCCACATAGGCCACCTCGATGGTTGCTCCGTCGGGCACTTCGATGGTGTATTGGCCGTCCACATCGGTCACAGTGCCCTGTTTGGTGCCCTTCACCCTGACAATGGCGCCCACCACCGGCTCTTTCTTCTCGTCAATCACCAGTCCTTTTAGCAGGAACGGCTCGTGGCCTTTCTGGTTGGGATGGTCCTCAATCTCCACCAGGATGACTCCGTCTTTGCCCTTCGTTCCATACTTAGTCAGCGCCTCTTTATTCTTCAGCACCGTGATGCTTTTGATAATGTTCGGACTGATGGACACAAACTTGTCGTAAGGCATCTCCGTGCCATTGACAATGACCAAAGGATGCGTCTCGGAATTCAGGTCGACAATCACCTCTTTCTTCTTCTCTTTGTCGTCGGTTTGTGGCGTAGCTGCCGGCGTGGCAGCGACTGCCTGTTCGTCAATGGCTTTTGATGAGTTGTCGGCATTCACATAGGTAATATCGGTCACACTACGCGCGTTCGCGGCCAGCACGATGCCGACGACGGGCAGCAGGGCCAGCAGTTTCAGATAGTTTTTCGGTTTGGATTGCTTATGTAACATCATATTGATTCGGTTTTTGAGGGTACTATGACTGATGCCGTTGGCAATGGAGTACCCGCCAATGCCCGCGGCCTTGGTAATAAGTAGATATTGATATTGATGAGCATCGATGCCTTGAGAGAGCACCGCCCGGTCGGCCTCGTACTCGTGAATGGCGCGCAGGTCGGCGCAAAGCATCCACATGGCGGGGTTGAACCATTGCAGGGCGGTGAGCAGGTCGGCGAGCAGCACGTCCCACGAATGTCTGAGGCGTATGTGTGCCCGCTCATGAGCGAGTATAGCGGCATCTTGTTCTTCGTAGTCGCTACGATTCATGACTATATAGTGCATCCAGCTGAATGGCGGCAGCGTTGTGTTACCGGTCACACATACCGTGGTGCCGTCTTCCTTCGGATGCTTCTCGCTGCGGTGGATAAGCAGAATGACTCTCACTATCGACATGAGGGTGTGGCCCAGCGTCACGGCCATGCCTGCGAAGAACACCACGGGCAGCGCTATCTGCCACCACGGTGTGTGCTCTTCCGCCGCCTCCACCATGGCTGTTGCCACGCCCGTTTCTATCTCGGGCATGGGCATCACCACCGTCCGATGCAGCGTGATGACGCACAACGGCATCACAAACGAGGCCAATGCCGTCGTCAGCAGCATCACGCGGTTGAGCCGGTGGAATGTCTCGCGACTGAGCAGCAGCCGGTAGAACATGTAGAACACGGCTATCAGCGCCGCCACCTTCAGGTCGTAGATGAGAAAGTCAGTCATTCTCTATTTGCTTGATGAGTTGTTTCAGTTCGTCTACAGAGATTTTCTCTTCCTTCACAAACGAGGATACGGCACTCAGGTACGAGTTGTCGAAGTAGTTGCGGATGACACCTGCCAGCGAACTGCGCCCGTACTCCTTCTCGCTGACGAGCGGATAATACTGATAGGTGTTGCCAAACTGACGGTGGCCCAGAAAACCGTTCTTCTCCAACAGGCGCACCATGGTCGATAGCGTGTTGAAGTGCGGACGGGGCTCGGCATAGTGCTCAAGCAACTCGCGCACGAACATCGGTCCGTGCTGCCAGTAGAGATCCATAATCTCTTTTTCCTTATTTGTCAGTCGTTTCATAGTTCTGAAAGTTCTTATTGTTTTCTTGTCTTCGTAATCGTCGATGCGGGTCAATTCAATATCTGGAGACAAAGTAACTAAAAAAAATAGTTATATACAACTAAAAGTTTTAGTTATTAAAGAAAATTAATTAGTTAATACTTTTAATTAAGCTTTGTTTGCAGTTTATGGCTAAATAGATGCCTGTTATGGCATGAACAGGCTCGCAAAGCTACACCGTCGATGATATCGTCGGCCTCAAGAGCGATTTGGGTAAACGCATGAATCACGCTGAAGGCTGGCGGGAGAAATGCGTCAACGGGGTTGGTTCGGTCGTCAACAGGTTGCCTTCTGTCGTCAGCAGGTTGCGATTGGGCATCAAACGAAGTACCATCAGGCATCAATCAGGGTACAGCAATTGCCTGATGAGGGTACAGTCAGGCACCTATCAAGGTCCTATCACTCCAGTGATAGCTTTCTCTCACTCCAGTGATAGGACTCTCTCACTCCAGTGATAGGATCCTTTCACTGTAGTGATAGTTTTTAAAATATGTTAAACGGCTGCTAATGAATAGCGCTCAAGCTGATTTCTATTGTGAGCACTTTCACCATACAAAGGTACAAAAAAATTCAAAAACAACCAAGGGGAATCACATCTTTTTTTCTCGCAAACCGCCCTGTCGCCACTTGCTTTTGGAGCGAGGGCTGCTTTTGTTGTTCTTTTCCGACGCTTGCAGGGGAAAGCAAAAACATAGGCTTTTCCCTATCACGCATAGGGATTTTCCTCCTCAGATGTCAAGAGAGATGCGTACTTTTGCAGTAGGATAATTGTAACAAAACAGAAATAGGTATGAGAAAAACACTCTTGACAAGCCGGTTCGTCCGGCTGATTTTATTGGTTATGGCCGTTCTTGGTAGTCACCCCACCGCCTCTGCCCGCCGGGTGGGCGTCTATTGTTATATGTCGGGGACTGGGAGCGAGGTCTGTCGCGACAGGAAAGTAGAGGTACGACTAGTGTTGTCGCCCACGGGCCATGCCTTAGTAGAGGTGGAGAATCTGACGGATGATGTGGTCTTCGTCGACCGCGGCCGCTCTTTTGCCTGGGTAAACGGACTGTCGGCAACGATGTTCCTGCCGTCGTCGCATACCGAGACCCACACGCAAGGCTACGGAACGGTGGAGCATGACATCCATCATGTGACATGGATCAGTGGCGAGTCGCACTCCGACAGCCAGACGGTTTACGACCGTCGCATACTACCGGTGGCGCCGCACGGCACGGCTGTAGTATATGAATGGCGCCGGTTGCCACAGCTGATGCGCAAGGACATGATACGCGTGGGCAGCGACGGCTCGCTGTTCAGCAGCAAGTGCCGTGGTGCTTTCCTCACGCCCTCGACGGCGGCAGGCGCAGCGACGGACACGGACAGCGGCAAGAAATTTAAGAAAGGTGACCGCAGGGCGTATGCGGCGGAGGCTTCTCCGCTGACGCTGGCGGCTGATGTGCAGTATAGTCTCAGCGAGGATGGCAGCCAGCCGGTACGCGCCTATGTGACCGACTATGTGTCGTCGGTCGTTGTGGGAGGCTCTGAGGGTGTCGGCAAGAATGGCATTTTGCGCACGTTCATGCCGCATGCCCTGGGTGGAAAACAATGTTTCGGATTCCGAAGCGGCAAGTCGTCGGGACTGATTGTTGGTGAGATAGCGTCGCTGGCGTTCGTGGTGGCTATCCCGCTGGCTATAGGAAGTCAGAGCTTCGACGAGCCCGACTGGGTGAGCAAGCACTCGTGGTAATCAGGGGAATCAGTCGGAAACGGTGGTTTCCGGCATACTGTCCAGTCCGTCACGGCTCAGGCTTCGCACGTAACCGTACAGCTTGCGGTAGAAAGGATGGCGCGTCAGGGTGGCAGGGTCGCCCAGAATAATGAGTTTCATGCGGGCGCGGGTGATGGCGACATTCATGCGGCGGAGGTCGCGGAGGAAGCCTATCTGCCCCTCATCGTTGGAGCGGACGAGCGAGACGACGATAATGTCGCGCTCCTGTCCTTGGAAACCGTCGACGGTATTCACGCTGATGCAACGGCGGTAGGGCTTGAAAAACTCCCGTTTCCGCAGCTGCTGGCGCAGGTATTGCACCTGTGCCCGGTAGGGGGAGATGACTCCCACGTCGATATGCTCGTCCAGGATACGCTCTTTTCCGATTTTCTCGAAATACTGTTGCAGGGTGTCGAGTGTCAGCAGGGCCTCTGTCTTGTTGATGCGTCCGAAGTTCTCGCCCACAAACTGCTCGGCAGAAGGCGTGCCCTGGTCGTCGTCGGTGGCGCGTTTCCACTCGATGGGTATGTCGTAGTCGAGGATTCCCCGATGCCTCACCGATGGCGCGCTCTCCACCTCGCCGTGGTAGAACCAGTCGCTCGAGAAGCGCATGATCTGGTCGTTCATGCGGTATTGTATCTTCAGCAGGTTGACCTCGTTAGGGTGGTTCTCCACAATGCGCTCCATGAGGGTCTTGCCCAGTCCTGCCTTCAGGGCGGCAATACTCTTCACGGTGGGCGGCAGCTGGCAGTGGTCGCCGGCAAACACCACGCGCGACACCTTGCGGATGGGTATCCAGCTGGCTGCCTCCAAGGCCTGGGCGGCCTCATCTATAAATAAGGTATTGTATTTCTGTCCCTGCAACAGGCGGTTGGCGGCACCCGTGAGCGTACTGGCGATGACGCGTGCCTCGCCGAACAGCTCGTTGTTGATGCGTACCTCCAGTTCAGTGGCACGGCTTTTCAGGCGTTCCACCTTCTGATGGAACGACGAGTCGCCGCGCCGGCGATGCTCCCGCAGGTCGCGTATGGCCTTGCGGATGCTCCACAGTTGCGGATAGTCGGGATGCGCCTCGAAGCGCCGCTCGTAGGTGAAGCTCAGCATCTTGTCGTTCACGCGCGTGGGATTGCCGATACGTAATACGGGAATGCCGCGGTCGACGAGCTTCTCCGAAATCCAGTCGACAGCCATATTGCTCTGTGCGCACACCAGCACCTGGCTCTCGCGCATGAGCGTCTCGTTGATGGCCTCGACCAGGGTGGTGGTCTTTCCGGTGCCGGGAGGACCGTGAACGATGGCGACATCCTTGGCGCGCAACACCTCGTTGACTGCCCGTTCCTGAGTCGGATTCAGATAAGGGAACGACAGAGGAGCAAAGGTATAGTGACGGAACGGCTGGTGGGAGTAGAACAAGTCGCGCAGTTCGGCAAGCCTGTTGCCGCGCGCCTTGATGACACGGTCGAGCGCCTCGAACATGAGTTTGTAGCTGGTCTCGTCGAAAAACAGCTGGACACCCAGGTTTTCGGCGTTCTGCAATTCCAATAAGTGGTTGTTGTCGGGAACAATGACCACCATCCGGTCGCCGTCGACATAGCTTACCGTGGCGGTGAAATTGAAGTATTTAATGGGGTTGTCGGTGGCCTTTTGGGGGTTGCTTTTGCCCGTCTTTCCCGTTCTTTCCGGAGTGTCGGGAATGTTCTGCCGGCAGGTAAAAAATCTCACGGGACGGCCAAACTCGAAATTATGGTCAATGTCGTCGTCGGCCTGGCGGAACACCTCCATCGCCAGTTGGTTGAGGGAGTTATAATAGCTTTTGCCCGTCTTCAGCGGCCACCACGCATCACCTCGTTTTACTTTGCGGACCAGGCCGATGGTCTCAGTCTGTTTGCGAAAAGCCTCCTTCTCGGTCTCATACTCCAACTGGAGCAGCAACCGCTGTTCGGTGAGCGACTGGATGGGCGATGATGCGGGCATGGCTGATGGGTTTATCCGGCGTTCACCAGCTGCTGAATGTCGTCGATCGTACCGTCGAAGGGACCGCTATGCTCGAGTTTCAGCGTACACATGGCAGCGGCGAACTTGCCGCTCTCCAGATAGTTCATGCCCTGGGCACGGCAATAGAGGTAGCCCGTAGAGTAGGTGTCGCCGCAACCCGTGGCGTCGACAGCCTGCCGCGGAGCATAGGCGGGTATCTCGTAATACTGTCCGTCGGCATAGATGAGCGAGCCGTAGCTGCCCAGCGTGATGACCACCTCGCGCACACCCCAGTCGGCAATCTGCCGCGCCACATCGCGCGGATTGGTCAGTCCGGTCACCACCTCCATCTCGTGCTCGTTGAGCTTCAGGATGTCGGTATGCTTCAATACGGCCAGCTTGTCGCGCCAGTCTACCGCATACACATCCTCGCCGCGCACCTCGCGCAGATAACCCTGCACATCGATGCTCACGCGTCCGCGCCCGGAAAGATACTCCACCACCTCGGGAGCAAAGTCGTCGGCGAGCAAGGTGCCCAGATGGAACACCCGTGCCTCCAGTCCTTCCAGCTGACCGACGGTGAAGGGGTCGGATTTGGCGCGCACCTTCTGCGTGCGGTTGTTCTGGTTGTGGCCGTATTTATTCTCGAAGAACACGGTCTCGCGGCTCTTGTGGCAGACCACATCAATGCCTGCCCGGCGCATGTCGTCGACGGCTTTCATGTCTTTATCAGCCATCGAGGTAACCAGTTGGAAACTTACCTTCTGCGGCAGTTGGTTGATACCATAGGCAAAATAAAACGATGTTCCACCATTCTGCTCAAACTCATGGTCGGGAGTAATAATCTTGTCGAGCGTAATATGCCCGATGCAGCAAATATCTTTCATGCGGGCAAAGATACATATTTATTTTGATAAATGAGGATGCTTCCGCAAAAAAGTTGTATCTTTGCATGTATGATGAAACGTCTACATACTGTACTCCTGCTCATAGCATTCTGTCTGATGTCTGCTTGCAACGACATCAGTAGCGAGCAATCCATGCTTGATACTGCTGAAAGCCTGCTCGACACTCATGCCGACTCTGCTCGCAGCCTTTTAGATAGCATCCGTCCACAGGTAGAACAAAAGAATGTCCGTCGGCTTACCATGCGCTACCGTCTGCTCATGGCCAGTGCTTTGAACAAAACCTATGGTCAGTTGCCCTCCGACACCGCTTTCAGCGAGGTTGTACGCTACTATGACCACCACGGCAACAGCAACGAACGCATGCGAGTTCACTATCTGCTGGGTTGTATCTACCGCGACATGGGAGAGGCACCGCAGGCTATCCAGTGCTATCAGGATGCTACCGAATATGCTGATACTCTACGTGCTAATTGCGATTATAATACCCTGTTCCGTATTTATGCACAGATGGCAGATGTCTATGCAAAGCAGTTTCTTACAGAGGAAGCACTGATTGCTCAGCAAAAAACCATGCATTATGCTAAAAAAGCGCATGATATATACCATTATATTCATGCTTATGAGCTTACTTTGAACTCATATAACATAATGGATGATACGGCAATGATCGTTCATGTAACAAATGAAAGTCACCGGCTTTTTATGGCGAATGGCATGCCACAGCACGCAGCGAATGTGTATCCATCTCTTATACGTTTATATTTGGATCATTCTGAATATGAGAAAGCAAAGCCTTTAATGGATGTATTTGAAAAGGAATCGGGGCTTTTTGATGAGGACGGTAATATCATTAATCCACGTCGGACTAATTATTACTATAGTAAAGGACTCTACTATATGGGTATACATCGTGTTGACTCTGCTGAGTATTTCTTCCGTAAATTACTCTCTTGTTCGGTCAACGATTACGCCTCATACAAAGGGTTGTTGGCTGTTTATCAAGCAAAACACAACCAAGATTCCATCGTGAAATATGCAAATCTGTGTGAAAGGGGACTGGAGAATATGCTTGAAAACATTCAGATGGAGGCAACGAAACAGGTTACTGCTATGTATAATTACAACCGTGTGCAAAACCAAGTCAATAAAAAAGAGCAAGAGGTAAGAAGAATAAAAATAATTATTGGTGTGTCACTCTTGCTAACATGCTTGATAGCAGTCTATGTGTATGTACATATCCGGAAAAACAGGAAGAGGTCGTTGGCTCAAATCAATCAACTTAATACGAACTATTTGGAGGCCATGAACGAAGTAGATAGAGCAAAAGCAGACATGGCAGCCATGCAGGCAGATTATACCTTATTTGTATGTAATAAGGAAAAGGACATTGCCGAGTTGGAACAAAAGGTTGCACAATATCAATCTCAGATAGACAGTTTGAATTCCTCGGAACGTGAAGAGGCGCTACTCTCTTCCAATCCGGTTGAGACATTTAGGAAATTTACTTATCCTCTACAGCCGTTACCTCACAAATCAGACTGGTTGCAACTCACAAGAATTGTCAGACAAAGTTTGCCCACTTTCTATGCAAAAGTTGCTCAAGAAAATCTGCTTTCTCCTTTGCAGTTGCGTACTTGCTTACTTACACGCCTAAAGTTTACCAACAGTGAGATTTCTATCCTGCTTAACATTACGCCGCAGCAGGTAACAAACACTAAGACTGCTATCAACGAAAAACTGTTTGGCCAGAAAACGGCAACTACCCTTATGGCAAATCTTAAAAGTCTGTAGGTGGTTTCGTTTTCCTAAAGCGTTTGATAATCAATAATATAGGTCAAAGAAAAACTCTTGGATAGTGTAAAGAGGATGTAAAAAGAATTTGCTTTTTGTTTTGCAAGAATTCTTTTTCTTTCTAGTTTTGCCGCCAGAACCAATAGATTTGACACTATGAAAAGATTATTAAAAACTCTTTGTTTGCTTATGTTAGCAGCACTGCCCTTCAACGCAACAGCCCAGCAGTTTGAAGGTCAACCCGTTACCATGAAGATTAAGGTTAATACTCCGAAAGATGAACATGAAGAGTCTCCCAGGATGCCTGCGGCTCCGATTCTTGTCTATCAGGACGGCCACGTGTTTACGTTTAATCCAGCCTTTAACGGCTGTATAGTCAAATTGGCTAGTAATGATACTGTGGTTTTTGTAACGGCAGTAGATGCAACAGGAATTATCTCATTACCTGAAACATTTATCGGATATTATGAGTTACAATTATTTCTAGGCACAGCCACTTACAGTGCAATTATAGAATTACCAAATAATAGTGAAAACTAATTTCTCTACTACTCATGGGCAAATATATCTTTTTAAGCTTGCTATTTGTCGTACCCTCACTCTGCTTCTCTCAGGGCAGAGTGGGGTACGCTTATGATGCAGCAGGAAATCGCATTAGCCGTACCATCATAATGAATATGCTGACCGCCAAGAAACAGCCGCAAGGCATACAGAAGGGCAGAGTCTATAACGACATGCTTGCCAAGAATGAACACAGAGTCCCCTGCTCTTGACACATGGTGCAGATATGGTGCATTATTTAATTTGGAACAAAGTAAAAGTCTAAAACAAGTTTTATACATTAATTTATTTTAAACAAATTAAAAATGAAAAAGTTTATTTTAGCTGCAATTCTACCATGTTTATTTGAGGCTTGCAGCAATGATGTCATTATTGGAGATAGTGATGAACTCATTAATAAGAGCGAATTATCACTCGATACAAATGACAGTATTTTAAGTTTTGCTAGCAAAGCAGACTTTGATCAAGTTGTAAGTGCATTAAAAAAGATGGATTCCAACACGCAGCAAGAGTGGATGAATAAGAATTATGGAAATTTCCACTCTCTGTCCGATGAATTTGAAGAGGCTTTACTGGAGGCAGAAAAACTCGACGAGTCAGAGGAGGCATTTAAAGCGTATTATAGAAAATATGAAGAAACTTTGTTTTTCCCTTTATTCCGTGATGACGTAGGTCCTTACTTGCCTGTAATTGATAAGTATGTGGCAAAACTTCTTAATAAAAAGGGAAAAGTTATAATATCAGGAGAGGAAGTAGATTTAAAAGACATTCATAATTACTATCAACTGCAAGTACTTGATCGGGCTATGTATTCTTTAAAAGACACTCAGACTAAAACTGGAAGGAAAAGGGTTGCAGGCACTGCAGCAGGTATTGAGTATGATTCAGATTGGTATCATGAAAATGGCAAAAAGATTCGGTTGAAATGTCAAAGAAGATATACTGGGGAATATGAGGATGGACAACTTGGGGTATACCATCAATATGGTTTACATATAGAAATCTCTTTTAGGAAAAAGACATGGTTGGGTTGGACAAATTATGTTAGCTTTGTAGGCATAGATGCTCGTTTTAATCTTGCAGATGGGCAACTTGTTACGCTTTTAGATTCTCATACAAACGATTCATCTCATGATTATTATATTGACCTACCCAAGGTATACAAAAGGCCTTTCTCAATGACTGATAACTATTCATATATAGCTCCAGGAATCGATGCAGATGTTAAGTTGGATTATCGCGGGATAGGACATACTTTGCAATATAATTTTACTCTGGATCCTTTTTATGAAGAATAACGATTAAAGATTCTCCATAGGTTATTTCTAAGCCTATGGAGTATTTTATATTATAATGAAATATTCGATGAAAAAAACAGAATTACTTTTTCTTTTAGCGTTGATGTCAGTTTTTGTATGCTCATGTTCTGAATCTGAGGAGGAACAGAGCGAGTTTGCAAACTGGAAAGAGAACAATGAGGAATACTTTCATGCTATTTATGAGAAAGCAACGGCTGCACAGAAAGCTGCTGACGGGCAATGGAAGACACTCTTAAAGTGGTCGCTTGACAATTCTTCTCTACCGGAAGATTATGTCGTAGTGAAAGTGATAAGCGAAAGTGGACAAACTGTAAGTCCTCTCTATACTGATTCAGTTTGTTTGCATGTGAAAGGCTCTTTGATGCCAACAGCGTATCATGCAAATGGCTATGTGTTTCTGAATACCTATTTTGGAGAAAAGGAAGAGCAAGAGGTCGGCACTCCATTATTTATTCAGGTCAAGGGAGATGTGAGAGGATGGATTCCTTTAACATCCGTTAGTGCAAGAGCCGATGCTTATCCCCTTGTGGTTGATGGGCTTGCAACGGCATTGCAACACATGCATGTGGGTGACCGATGGTTGGTTTACATTCCATATCAGCTGGGGTTTGGTTTGCGCAATGTGCCAGAATGGGGCGTACCTGCCTATAGTACACTGGTCTTAGATGTTACGTTGTTGAGAATTATTAAACCAGCTGCCCCTCATAGGCTCGTAAAGAAATCTATATAAGCCTGCTATTTGTTGTACCCTCACTCTGTCTCGCTCAGAGCAGAGTAGGGTACGCTTATGATGCAGTTGGAAATAGTATGCCAAGGTTCGCGGCTACGATTTCAATTACGATCCACTCTCTCGCCTCACCAAGGCTGGCTATTATGAGAACAGCTCGCTGAACAACCACTACACCACGGAGTATTCCTACGACCTTATGGGCAACATGCTCACTCTCCGTCGCAACGGACTGCAGGACGGTAATACCTACGGGCTTATTGACCAGCTTTCCTATACCTACAACGGCAACCAGCTGCAGAAGGTCACCGACGCTGTGGAGGACCCCACATGGCAGGGCGCATTCAACTTCATGGACGGTGCTGACCAGCAGACGGAGTACGAATACGACGAAAATGGCAACCTGACGAAAGATTTGAACAAGAATATTTCGCGCATTACGTATAATTTCCTAAAT
>JAEEGH010002530.1_pt1 | contig 49331 bp, 37 predicted proteins | sample 9134181 | NCBI WGS metagenome assembly JAEEGH01 (sample SAMN16246544, study PRJNA631951) | gut metagenome | biome: gut microbiome; feature: rumen; material: DP-attached | host: Bos | place: Iran: Karaj | collected 2018-10
CGACTACAGAAGAAGATTTCTGCCGTGGTGTCGATGCCTTACTGGCCCAGTGCTCCGCCCTCTTTGAAGAGCAGTTGAAGGGATTGACAAGTTATCAGTTGAACTTTATTCGTGCGTTATGCGATGGTGTCACTTCAGACTTTGGCAGCAAAGCCATTTTGGAGTCTTACAATCTTGGTAGTAAGTCGAACATCTCACGTATCAAGGCTTCACTGCAAGACAAAGAAATGATTGATTTCGACAAGAACTCAGTTTATCTGGAAGATCCTGTTTTTAAGATTTGGTATAAACGGAATAAATAGAATAATTAGGAGAAATATTGTTTTCTTTATGTAAAATGGGATGTGCATCACTGCAAATCCCATTCTTACCTAACTAACTTATTAAAACTATATTATTACTGAGGTTGCAAAGGTACGAATAAGTGAACACACTTGAAGAGATTTATCTCAAAGATACGTGCTCGGCTTTGCCGCTTGCCTTAGCAAGAAGTTTTTCTGAAAGTTCCAAATTTTGGAGCAGCGAAATCAAAAAAAGTTTGTTTTCTTTGATGAGTCGTGACAAAATTCAGCAATAAGCTAAGGATTTTGGAAGAAAAATCGTCATTCCTATGTTATTTTCAAACTTTTCGCCCTTTTCTTTCTTTATTTCCAATTTATTTCTTACTTTTGCAGATGCATCGTGGTTGAAAAGACTGCAGTGCAAAGAAGAGTGATCTTTTCTTATGAGATAAAGCGTTTGCTATTGTTCTATTCAAATTGGAACCTAGGAAATTTCAATCATAAAAAGAGAACTGTAAGCAAGTTGCAACGACTCGCGAAAGCGAGGGCGTTTGGCTTGTTGTTCTCTTTGGCTTTCCTAGGGCCACAATTTGAGCAGGTCTGAACACCTCGCTCTTTTTTGTGCCCTAATGTTAGCCGCATTAAGAGGACGATAGGCTTGCGCTTGCTAACATAAAACAATAGCAAACTATGTCCAGAGGAATAGGAAAACAGAAAATACAAAGTCCATACTCTGCGGCATTTACGGCTGCTTCAATGATGTATAGGGAGATGAATGCCCTGATTCCACTGATGCAGGATGAGCATGCTCAGGATCTGATTAAACAGGAAATAGAGGAGAACCGTCTGATTCGAATTAACAGCCTGATGAGCCGTAAACGCGTGGTGTCTGAACTTCAACGACGATACAACTCAGTGCCCAAATCTTTTTGGGATCATTATCTCTCATTGAGCGAGAAAGCTCAGCGAGTGGCGCTTTTCTATGTCATACTTAAGACTTATCAACTGCTCTTCGACACACAGATCTGTGTGACATTGAACCTGTGGCGATCTGCCAGCGCAGAGTTACAAACCAGCGATGTGATGCTCTATCTCAATGAGTTGGCAGCGCAGGATTCTTTTGTGGATAGTTGGTCAGAATCAACGCGAAAGAAAGTGGCTACAACCTATATCCTGATGCTCCATCAGGCAGGGTTGATGAAGGATGATTCTTCTGCGCTTTGTCAGCCAGAATTGGATGATAATGATTGGATTGACTATATCCTTATGGGCGAAGCATGGTTCTTGGAAGCCTGTTTCCTGCCTACCTATCGTGTTACAGAACTAAAACAGAAAGCCAAATGAAGACGATGACAGTAGAACAGCTTTATGAGAAGCTCTGTAGCAAGGCTTTTCAGGATCCCCGAAATGGCGATCTTCACTACAACTACTTTATGTTCCAGTATGATGCTACCAAGGAGTACGACATGCTGCGCCAGATAGATGATATCCGTGAGAAGATTCGTCGCCCTAATAATAATGTCGATATCCTACTACTCGATCTTTTCGAGGAGTTCACTGCTTTCCTCGATGGACGTAGCTTTGGTAGGAAGTGGAACAGCTATAAGGATTATCTACTGAATAAGGAGCAAACCATGAAGAAAGAGGTAGAGTCGAGCCTTCGCGACCTCGCCAATAGCGATGACTTTATGCAGTTCCTGCACCAGCGCATCATGGCCCATGTGAGTAAGAATGATGACGAGATGATTCGCCCCTATGTCTTTGTCTATGGGGTGGGAGCCATGTTCCCATATCTGCGAGTCAACAACCTGTTGGTGCGCTATGAGGCCCAGAATAAGAGCAGTCTCTATAAACTCATCATCTTCTATCCTGGTGAGCAGAAAGGAAATACCTACAAACTATTTGGTAAACTCGAAGACGATCACACCTATCGAGCTAGCCTGTTAATTAACGAATAAAACAACTATTGCCCTATGAAGTTACAAGATATCTACAAGCGCAAAGTGACGGAAGAGTTGAACCCCGTTGTATCTGTATCAGACTATACACCAGATACAGTTAAAACAGAAATCAATGAATACGTCTTCACTGACGAGATTATCCATTATCTCTATATGGTACTGAATGCCATCCGCGAGGGAAATTATCATCAGAATGGTATTTGGATCAATGGTTATTTTGGTACTGGTAAATCTCACTTCCTGAAATATTTGAACTATTGTTTCATGTCAGAGTATAGGGATCAGGCTTTGGCTCGCCTTGAAGATGCAGTTTTAGAGCGTGATCCTTTGACTCATCCGGAGAGTCATAGTGATGTATATCCAGCTGATATGCGAGCCCTCAAAGAGTGGTTGAAGAATACTGAGATCAAGACGGTTCTTTTCAATATAGGTGATAAGGTGACAGGTGACAAACGCGATGAAGATGCCTCCTTTACCAAAGCTATCTGGCAGGAATTCAATAAGTTCCGTGGCTATAATCGTGAGAATATCGCTTTGGCTCAATACCTCGAAAAACCTTTGGCAGAGAAGGGTAAATTTGAGGACTTTAAACGCCTGATGGATGAAGAAGGTTTTGATTGGGAACATGACTGCCTGCAGTTGGCTGCCACTGAGATTGATTTTGTGATGGAGATAGCCAAACAGGCAGAACCTAGTCTCAGTTATGACACCATCAGAGAAAATATCAAAACAAACAATATCTCACTGAGTGTTGAAAATCTGACAGCAGAACTCAATCATTATATCAAGAGTTGTGGTGACAATTATCGCCTGCTGTTCTTCATCGATGAGATCAGTATGTTTATTGGTGGCAAGCGCCAGTTGTTGTTACAACTCCAGCAGATCGTAGTCCGTATTCAGGAAGATTGCAGTGGTAAGGTGTGGTTAGGTTGTACAGCTCAACAGGATCTTTCTGAATTGGTAGATAGTATTCAAGTTCAGAATACGGCTGACGACTATGGTCAGATTAAGGGACGTTTCCCTGTACGTGTTGCCTTGAAAGGTGCCAATACAGAGTTCGTCACCAAGAAACGTGTGCTGGGTAAGGAAGACGCAGCTGTCCAAGTAATAGGCAAACTGTATGATCATAACAGGGATGCCATTTCCAATCAGTTTAATCTGCCAACATCTTATAATGGCTTTAGTGATAAAGAGGACTTTATCAGCTATTATCCCTTCGTGCCTTATCAATTCCAGTTGTTGATTCAGGTGTTCGACTCGTTTGTTACCAAACAATTTGTAGATAAAGAGGTAAAGGGTAATGAGCGCAGTGTGCTGAAGATCACCCACAATACGGTTTATAACACACGTGATGAGGAGGTTGGCAAGTTTATCTCCTTCGACCAATTCTATTCTGCCATGTTCGAGGCTGGTTTGCAGCCAAAGGGTCGCAGGGCCAGACGCAATGCAGATAGCGTGATTGTGAAATATCAGGATGTAGATTTTGGAAAGCGTGTGGTTGATGTGCTCTATATGATTTGTAATATCAGCGAGAACGACCAGATGCTCTTCCCTGCTACGATTGATAATGTGGTAACCTTGCTGATGACAGATATCGATCAGAACCGTTTGGAACTGAAACAGAAGGTAGAGCGGGTGCTGGAGTTCCTGAAACAAGAGAGTATCATCCGACTGATCTTAGGTAAGGATGGCGCACCTGACACCTGGCAGTTCTATAGTGAGGACGAGTCAGAGGTGGCCAGTCTGATTGCCAATCGCAGACCCGATAACTACTTCATGGCAGAGCAGTTTAATAAGATATTCAACAGTTATCTCAGTTTTTCCAATAAGGAGGGTTATTGTGGTAGCAACTTCTCTGTAAGTCTGAGCATCCTGGGTCGTACCTTCTTTGGTACCAATACAGATATCCAAGTAGAACTGGTGATGCAGGCAGATACGGATGATGCCAGCAACTATGCCTTTACTTTCAATAAGGATGCACGTCGACTGGTATTCTTCATGGCGCCAGGCTATAAAGACAGGCAGTTGGTAAACGACTTCTATTGGTATTGTCAGGTGGAAGACTACCTGCAACATGCCACCAATGAGAGTGAACAGCGCACCAAGACCAATAATGCCTTTAGAGAGCAGGCTGCTGAAATCAAGAAGAATCGCATTGAGAAACCTCTGCGTGAAATCTTTGATAACTGTCAGGTGATTGGTGGACAGAATGTCTTCACGTCAGCAGAACTGGACATGAAGAAGGGCAACGAAAAATATAAGGCTGCCTTGCAGGCCCATCTGGCAGAAATCTATAAATATGCCAAGGCTGTCTCTACACCAGAATATCCTACGAATGCAGCTGATTTACGTCAGAAACTGCTCAATCCCCAAGTCGAAGCTGAGATGTCCATGCCAGAGCAGGTCGTAGAGAACTTCCTGAATCAGCAGGGCCACGATACGGCAGTGACAGATGTAGTACAGAAATTCAGTCAAGCCCCCTATGGTTGGAATGAGTTCTGTACGCTTTATGTGCTGAATAAACTGGTGGTGCGTCGCAAGCGTGCCTTCATGTATAACAATAACCCCAATGTCGATCGTAAGACGGTAGCTGATAATCTGCAGAAGAACAAACCGCTCTTTACAGTTACTACAGCTCAGGAGATTCCGCAGGATATGGTGAACAAGTTCACTGCTGCTTGGAAGAACATCTTCAAGATGGTACAGGTCATGCCCAGCGATGCACAAGAATTGTTTGATTTCTGTAGACTTGGTGATAAATCGCCTATCCTCCATAACAACTACGAAGGCAATGCTCGTAAACTCTCTGAAGCAGGAGCCGGACTCTTGGCGCAGACGCTTTATGATATGCTCGATAAGATGAAACAATGGCGCGAAACTCGCGACATTAAGGCATTCTTTAGCATCTTCATCGATGGCGAACAGGAGATCGCTCAGCAGATTGATAACTGCACACGCATCAATGGTTTCTGTCAGGATCAACTTTCTAAGTATGCTGATATCCTTTCTTATGTGAATCATAACGAGGGTAACTTTGAGTTCCTGGGTACTGACGAGCGCCAGTTGGCTAGTGAACTGAAGAAGATTCAGAGCGAAGCCTGGCCCATCGACAAGATGCCTGTCTACAATAAGCAAAAGCGCAATGTAGAAGGAGCCATTGGCGAGGTACGCGAAAAGATGGTTGATGAAGTGAAAACAGCTTATAATGAATGTTATGCACAGTTAGAGCAGCTTACCAAGAACCTTGGCATACCAGAGTATCGCCTGCCTGACAAGGAAGCAACTGTCTCTACTAAGACACGTACAGAGAGTCTGCATGCCCTCAAACTCTATGCTGATACCTCAGAGTTCTTTAACCAACAGGTAGAAAAGATCAATAAGTATGCTGAGGAAAAGAATAAGCCCAAGGTGGTGAGTGTCAATCTGATAACTCGTTCAAAGACCATCCGCTCAGAAGCTGATGTTGATGCCTATCTGGCAGACCTCAAAAAGCAGATCATGGCCAAGATCAATGGTAAGGACGATGTCATCATCCAATAACTCTCAATTTTCAATCTTCAATTTTCAATTTGAAACATGGATACAGGTAGGATTAAGCAGTTTGCGATAGAATCGCGCAAGATATTGAAGGAAGGTGTGATGCAGCGCATCAGGGCCTTAGGTTTCGATGAACAAGGCCAAACCCCAGATGTACCAGAAAAGGTACAGGGAGGTACGCGCTACCAAGGTCGTATGATCGAGAATGAGCGATTCTACGATTCATGGATAGCCCTCAATGAACATATTCAGAAGGTAGGGGTGAAATCAGTCTATGAAGAGGCTGCCTATACCTGGTTCAATCGTCTGATAGCCATTCGCATCATGCAGAAGAATGACTTCATTGAGCCTGTCCTGAGTTATGATAATCCTGAGATCCGTGTGCCCCATATCGTTAGCGAAGCTCGTAGAGGCCATGTCATGTGTGCATTGACAGATGATGAGCAAAACAGACTGCGCGCGCTCCTAATGGATGATACCAAAACGCAAGAGCAGTTTGCACTCTTGATCATCGCCTATTGTCGCGAGAACGCTGTCATCAGCAAATGCTTTGGTGGTATTGCCCAATACCTTGAACTCTTATTGCCAGACGATATTCTATCTCAGAATCGCTTCATTGATCTTCTGAACAATACCAATGAGTACATCACTGACGAGCAGTTCCGTTCTGCTGAGTTGATAGGTTGGCTGTATCAGTTCTACATCTCTGAGCGAAAGGATGAGGTGTTTGCATCCTTCAAGAATGGCAAAAAGGCTGAAGCAGAAGATATCCCTGCTGCCACTCAGATCTTCACGCCAAACTGGATTGTAAAGTACATGGTGCAGAACACCGTTGGTCGCATCTATCTTGATAATAATCCATACTGTCCATTAAAGAAAGACTGGAAATACCTTGTAGAGCCTGCAGAAAAGACTCCCAAGGAGGCCATTCTGAATATCGATGATCTTGCAGAATTGACGCTTGCAGACCTTGCTTGCGGCTCTGGTCATATACTTGTAGAAGGCTTCGACATCCTCTATAGCCTCTATATAGACGAGGGCTATAGTCGCTACGATGCCATTAAGAACATTTTTACCAAGAACCTAACAGGTATTGACCTCGATACGCGAGCCAAGCAATTAGCAACCTTTGCATTATTGCTGAAGGCAGCGCAGATCGATCCAACCTTCCTCGATGGCGAGGTGATGCCTCGAGTTTACGATATGCCAAAGGTTGACCGTTATACGTGGAAAGACCTGAATGGCCACATGACTTGCGCTTTGCAAATTGAAGGTCCCAATGAAAAGGTATCTGAAGAAATAGATGATTGCTTCACCCTGATGGAGCAGGCACAGAACCTTGGTAGTATCATGAAGTTTAACATCTCTGATGCTACACGAGGGTTCATCAAGAAGTGTGTAGAAGAGCAGAATCTCCAGCATAAATTTGAAGACTCGTTCGCAGACCTCTTCCATGGATTCAATATTATTCTCGCGTTGACAGAGAAATATGCAGCCTTATCAGCTAATCCTCCTTATATGGGAGTTGGTAATATGAACAATAACCTTAAGCAATATCTTGTTAAGAATTATGCTGATTCGAAATCTGACCTTTTTGCTGTTTTTATAGAGAAGATGATTTTTTCTTTGAAGAATAAGGGTAGAATGGGCTGTATTACTATGGAGGCTTGGATGTTTTTGTCTTCATATGAAAAGCTCCGCCATAAATTAATTGATAATTATTTCATAGCATCATTGTCACATTTCGGTTGGCATATTATTGGCATTGCATTTGGTACTGCAATGACGATATTTGAAAAGAATAGGTCATTAGGAAGAAAAGGTGAATATTCATATCTTACTATCGATGATATAGATAAAGATAATAATATCCCATTAATATTTCCACTTAAAAATAATGGAAGATACGCAGTTGTTTCACAATATAATTTTGAGAAAATACCAGGTAATCCAATAGGCTATTGGGTAAGTCAAATATTAATTAACGCATTTTCTTCAAGCCCATCTCTTTCAACTGTTGCTAATACGCGTATTGGCCTCGTTTCTGGTGATAACCCACATTATCTTAGGTATTGGAGAGAAGTTTCAACATACTCTCTGAGTTTTTTTAATGAAAAAGGGAGATGGTTCCCGTTATCAAAAGGAGGGGTGTTTCGTAGATGGTATGGTAATAATGAGGTCGTCATAGATTGGCAGGATAATGGATATGAATTGAAAACCCGAATGGCAGATAATGGCAAAAGATTACTTGCTCATAATTTTAATGGTGAATATGCATTAAAAGAAGGAATAACTTTACCTGCTATTTGTTCTGGCATTTTTAGTGCGAGAATACAACCTGAAGGTTTTTTCTTTGATAGTGCTTCAACAAACACTTTTCTAAAAGATAAGAAGGATATTAATTATGTTTTGGGTTTGTTAAATACAATCATAGTAAGGAAAGTTCTTGATATCGTAAATCCAACTTTAAATATCTTGCCTGGATATATTGATTCTATCCCCTTTATTTATTGCGAATCTAAATCCGATATCATTTATAATCTTGTGCATCAAAACATTATTATATCTAAGTTGGACTGGGATGCTCACGAAACCTCATGGGACTTTGAGGAAAATCCATTATTGAAATGTAATGATGTTGAAATAGAAGAAGAGGGCGAAACGGTTCATTTAGGAGTAGCCTCAGGTCCTCTGAAAGTGCAATATGAACATTATAAAGCAGAATGGACTCAGAAGTTTAAACAACTCCATGCTAATGAAGAAGAGCTGAATCGCCAGTTTATAGAGATCTATGGTCTGCAAGACGAACTGACACCAGATGTTCCTCTGGATGAAATCACCATTCTGCAACAAGGCGAGATCTCAATAGAGGATAATCAAATCAAATGGCATGCTGATGTGGTGATGAAGCAACTGATCTCTTACGCCATTGGATGTATGATGGGACGCTATCGCCTAGATAAGAAAGGCCTCTGTATCGCTCATCCAAATCCTGATGAATCAGAATACGCTCCTTATCAGTATCATGGCGAAACCTTTGAGATAGACGAAGATAGTATCATTCCTTTGATGCCAAAAGATTCGCGTTTTGATGATAATGCAGTGAATCGCCTGACAGACTTCATCAAGATTGTGTTTGGCGTAGAAACGCTGACAGACAACATGAACTTCCTTGAAGAAAGCCTGGGCAAATCAGTAGAGCAATACCTGATTAAGGATTTCTGGAAGGATCATAAGAAAATGTACCAGAACCGTCCTATCTATTGGCTGTTCTCATCAAAGAAGGGTGCCTTCCAAGTCATCGCCTACATGCATCGCATGAACAAGTACACAGCAGAGACCATCCGAAACAAGTACCTGCTGCCCCACATTGACTATCTGCGTCAGGAGCTGGCAGGGCTCGACAGTCGTATCACCGCTCTTACACCTCAGGAGCGCAAACTCTATCAGAAGTTGCAGAAAGACTTAGAGGAGTGTATGGAATACCACGATCGTCTGCACTCAGTCGCAGACCAACAAATCGACTTCGATCTCGACGATGGCGTAGTAGTAAACTATGCCAAGTTTGGAGATGTCCTCGCTAAGTTAAAGTAAAAACTATAATATTTCAATAACTAAAAATCGGAAGGATATGAGTATTGTTAGATTCCTGATCAAATTGCTTGCTGGATATGATATCGTGGAAAGTGAAGAAAAGTTGAGATTGTCTTGGAGTAGGGCAATAAAGGATTATGAAGATCAGAAAAGGAATAATGATGTTCAGAAAAGAAATATTGCAGATCTGACGGAAAGGAATAGTAATCTAAAAGAGGCTGCGGAAAGAAATTATGAACAGCTCATGTCCAAGACAAGGGAACTGGATGCTGCTAAAAATGAAATTGAATCAAGAGAAAAGGAATACGAGAGAATCTGCAATTACCTCACTACAAGGCAAGAAGAAATTAATAGATTAGAAAAAGCTGTAGATGAACTGAAGGCTAAAAACAAAAGTAATCAGAGCACTATTATGAATCATGTTAAGAAAATCAATGCCCTTGAAGTAGAAATTAAAAAAAATGGTGAAGATAAAGATGTTTTATCATCTCAATTAGAGACAATACAATATGAAAAAGCAGATTTGTTGAGTGTACAAGATAAATTGAAGAGCAAAATAGCCGCATTGGAACAGGATTTAGAGGGAGCATCGAAAGTTAAACCAGAAGAGATAAGAGAGCTTGAAGCCCAGATTCAGGACAGAGAAGAGACCATTCAAGCTAAGAATAGAGAAATTGAAATTTTGAATCTTCAGAAAGAAGAAGACAAGAAGCGCTTTGATGAAGTATGTAATGAACTTGCTTCTGTAAAAAGTGAAAAAGATGCGTATAATTATCAAATTAATGAATTAAAGAATCAGAATGAGAGCCTTCGTAAGAATGAAGCAACATTAATGCAACAAGTTTCTGAACTTGAAGCTCAATTAGAAAAGATAAAAGAAAAGCAAGGCTCTGCACCTAAAGAACCAGAGTCTAAGTCAGAACCTTGGTATGTACCAGAGCCAGAGCCTGTGCCAGTACAGGAGCCTGTGCCTGTATTGGAACCACATACTGCTCCAGAACCAAAACAGATACCAGAGCCAGAGCCTGTGCCCATACCAGAGCCAGATCAAGATCCAAAACCCGTTGATGGTGAAAAGATTAACAAATCGACTAAGCCTCAAAAAGTAAAGAGGAAGGAGGTTGAGGCTATTGAGATGAGTGATGGTAGTATTGTGGATATGCCCGAGATTACCAATGACTCTAATAGATTGACACAGCGAACTATCGAATATGTGTATGATGAAAATGGAAAGACGGTTTATGCTGATGAATTCTTTGATCGTAGTGCAGAAGAGATAGCTCAGGTCAGCAGAAAAATGTCAGAAGCGGAGAAGATCGGTGCTATTTATTGGACATGTGGCCTCTGCCATCATAGAATTAAAATTGCACATAGGACACACAATGGAAGGGAATCATTGTTCTTTGTTCATGCAAACAGAAATCATTATTGTCCGTGGCTTAAAAAAGCTACAAGTTCAAAAGACGCAATCCTTGAAGAAGAAAATCTCTTGGCTACAGATGAAGTTGTAGTAGAAGAAACAATTGAAGATCGTAAAACAAAGAGCAGAGAACTTAAAGAGAAGATATTTGCTATACTAACTTCTTCTGCTAGTGAAGATATGGGAATTAGTGATGTGCAGATGGATGAAATTATTCGAAGTAATGTACCATATATGAGATGGCGCAGGCCTGATATCTCATTTAGTTACAATGGAAGGAAAATAGTGATTGAACTTCAAAAGAAGAGTCATGGTCTTGATTCAATCGTGGACAGAGACGTATTCTTTAGATTGAATGATATCCAAATTCTCTGGGTATTTGGTAGCGATAGTGACACTTCTTATGAATACATGCGACAACTGAATTATAAGAACACAATGTTTGATAATCATCGCAACGTATTTGTATTCGACAAAGAAGCCCAGGAAAAGAGTGAAGAGGAGTATATTCTATATTTGAAATGCAATTGGTTGAATGATGATGATAAATGGCATTTCAGAATTGAGAATTCTGGAACTAATGGTAAACTTGTAAATATTCAGGAGCTTACCTATGATGACGAGTATTGTAAGCCATTCCATTATGATGCAAATGAAGAGTATTTTGCCAAGAATCCAGAGGCTCGTGTCGCCTATTTGGCCACAAAGATGAGTCGAGAAGAGTTGAAAAAAGCCATTGAGGAGAAATGGACAAGAGATTCTAATTACGAGGATGCTATGGCGAACATGCGCCAGCGTAATTTAAAAGCAACACCATATTGCGTGCAAGGTTTATGGGGATTCAGGTTCAATACAACAGTTATCATTCCTCCTATTTTTACAGTAGAGCCAAAAGATTTATTCAATGGTTATTATCTTGTAAATCAAGGAGGTAATTTAGGTATAGTAAACTACTATGGCCAAAAGAAAGTGAATTGGGATGGTATCATCGATTGTGATGATATGAACTATGATAAGGATAATAAGCGAATCCTATTTGCTCGAGATAATGAATGGGGTGTAGCCAACCTTGAAGGCGTAGAATTGATACCTCCATATTATGATACGATTCAGAACTGGAATACGAATGTTTATAGGGTTAAAAAGGATGGTAAATGGGGGCTTGTTGATATTGACGACAACATGCTGACAGAGTTACAATTTGAAAATATTGGTGATCTCAAAAATGGCTCTGCACCAGCAACAATAGCTCATCCAACAAAAACATGGAAGACTGTCTCTGGCTATATAGATGAGGCTGGATCCAAGATGATATCACAAAGGGATAATCAGAATGATGGGCGCGTTTTAGTAGAATCATTTGAATTATGGGGCATAATGACTAATAATGGAGAGTTTATTGTTCCCTGTATTTATGACGAGATACTGCCATGGGCTGACAATTTATATCGAGTTAAGGAGGATGGTAAGTGGGGAGTGCTTAACGTTGAGGACCACTCTTTCATACTTCCAACGAAATATGATTCTATTAGTGCGCAAAATGGTGGTATAGCTAAAGTAGTTTTTGCCAATGTTGAAAGTTCTATTGACATAAATGGTAATGAAGTGGCTCAAGAGGTCATCGAATTACAGGGTGGATTAAAGAAGACAAAGGTCGCTGGCAAATGGGGCATTATTGATGCCAATGGTGTGGAAATTATTAAGCATCAATATGACGAGATAGGGGCATTTAGAAGCCGAATGATTGGCGTTATTAATAGTAAATTAATAAAATTGGATGCAAATTATAAATATCCTATATATATAAGTGGAAAATTCATCAACTCAGAAGGGGATCACTATTACTTTAATATAGGAGGTGTTACTTGTTCGATTGCACATAGAGCTGTAGAGTATCATGGAAAAACCATATCAGAATTATGTAACTCAGATATGGTATGCAATAAATTTGGATTTTTCAATTTGTTATTTGGACAAAATTCTTATATACTTTCGATATTAAAGGAAGAGAATTTGACAAGAGAATTGACACATGGAGATGGAAAAGAAGACTTTGAGAATGGTGAAGAACTGATAGGAGTGATTACATCATTCAAAGAGTATCCAAAGTATGGCGGTGGATTAAGGAGAACGAAAGCAATGGTGAAATTCCCTGATGGAAGGATTTCTATGGTTCCTAGACGATTCTTTAAATCCTCTAAAACTATTAATGATTATGAAATAGGAGATTCGATAAGCCTAAAAAAGAATGGATTTGACGAAGAACTTGATCAGACAATATGGATTGTAAATGAATAATTATGAGCATACAAGAAAAGATATATCGCTACTTTGAGCAGTACCCAGATTTGCATGTGCTGTTCCTGTTCGACCCCAATAATGTGCATAGCATGGAGTTGATGGGAGCGCAGTGGCCTGAAAACTTCCTCTATGAGACGTATGATGGCTGTGCGTTTGCGACGAAATGCAAGATGCATCAGGAATGGCTTGGCAAGAAAGTGGTTTTGATTATTCCAGAGAAGTCAGAACCTAAGAACCATCAGGAAAGACTCGACTTTGCTCTGATGGGAGAATTGACTGCTAATGCAGTATTCCAGGAACAGGGCTATCAGGAGTTTATGCAACAATATGGCCTGCGTGAAGAACTGGCAACCTTTGTGGACAGGCACATGGAAGAGCTGAACAATACGAAAGTTAAGACTGCGCTGGAACCTTATCTGAATCGTGATATGTTCACGATGGATGTGGCTCAGAGAGCGATACTTTCTGTTTATTTGGGGCAAGAAATTACACTTTCTTGGGAGGATATCTTTATCAGATTGTTTGTGATCTGTGGCGCTGATAATGCAAAACGCTCTATAGACTTCTTTAATAAATTGAAGAAGAAGCCAGATTTGGAGAAAATACTCTCTGAAAGGCTGATGGATCTATCTGGTCAGACTTTTGAGATAAATACCAACGAGAAAATCAAGAAGGTGGCAGAGTCGATTAAGTATAATGCCATCACAGAATTTTTACCTGAGATTAGCGCTGATGATTATAAGGCCTATAAGATAACGAGCCAACCAAAGATAGAGAAAATCAATCGCCTGTTAGAACGTGTAGCCCAGATGCCTAAACTGGAGAAGCCATTTACCACAGCACTGATGAAACTTTCAAAGGATATTCGCGAAGAGGAGATTATCAAGTGGTATGGATGGGATGCCAACTATCACTATGTGAGCGATGAACTATGTTGGCCCATTATCGCACAATTGGCAGATGGACAGATTGAAGCCGATCCTGTAAAAGCTAACAGCAATCTGAGAGCGCTGAAACAGAAGAAGGCTGATGATAGTGTGGTGGTGCCTGCTATCGACTATCTGAGCCAGTTGGCTTTCTATTACGAGAAGGCAAAGGCTATTGGTAGCTTAGTGCTGAATACGCCTGATGACTATGTTAAGTTCTATACAGAGCGATTCTATCTTATAGACCAATACTATCGTCTGGCAGTAGAGACGTTTTATCAGTTGAAATTGTCTGAAATGCCTATAAGCAAAGTGCTTTATAAAACAAGAGACGGCTTAAATGAACATTATGCAAAGATTACAAACCTGCTGAACTTGGAATGGACCAAGTGTCTCAAAGAAAAGGGTGATGGTTTTAAATCTATATCACTAAGCAGACAATACAACTTCTACAAAGATAATATTGAGAATAGTCAGAATAATGTAACTGTTATTATCAGTGATGCTCTTCGCTATGAAATGGCAGAAGAACTTATGGAAAAGTTAGGCACAATTAAACATAGCGCAAGAATGGAAGCGATGCTTGGTACTCTGCCTTCAGAGACTAAATTTGCAAAGTATTCGCTCTTTCCTTATTCTGAGTTAGTGCTTGATGGTCCTGATATGAAGATTGATGGTGAGTGTACGACAAATATATCAAAGGAAAAATGTACCGCTCAACTTGCTAAATTTAAAGACGGGGCTTTATGTGTTAGCTTTGATAAGGTTAAGAATTACTCTGATGAAAATAGAGCCAACTATTTCAGAGGCAGACCTGTAGTTTATGTATTCCATGATACGATTGATGATACAGGTCATAATGACAATCCTTCACGAACGGTTAATGAATGTAGAACTTCTGTGAATGAACTTAAGGAATTTATTGGAAGACTGCATGCATCGTATAATGTCACCAATGTTATCTTAACTTCAGATCATGGTTTTTTGCTGAACGATATTGATTTTAAGGAGAAAGATAAACACCCCGTAAAAGAGGATTTTGTAGAGAAGAAGACAAGGTATTATCTTACAAGAAAAGATGATGATGCTGAGGGCGCTACAAAATTCAAATTAACAGAAGTCTCTGCGATGACTGATTATACGATGTGGGTGGCTGCACCTTCTGGCACAAATCGTTTTTCTGCACCAGGAGGATATAGCTTTGCACATGGTGGCGCATCGCTTCAAGAACTCTTGATACCTGTAATATATAGTAGTCGTAAGAAAACTAAGGGTAAGGAAAAGGTTGGCGTTTCTGTGCTGGAGGCAAATCTGAGGATGACATCAAGCAGGCTGAAGTTTACTGTAATTCAGAGTGAAGCAATCTCCGAGGATTTGCAGGGAAGAACCATCCAATGCGCTGTGTTTGTGGGTAATGATCAGGTGACAGCATGGAAGGATGTAACGCTGAATAGCAGTGATGAGGAGAATGTAAACAATCGCTTGACGAGTGTAGAACTAATGCTGAATGTGCAGACTGATGCAAACCTGATGGAACTGCGCATCTATGATAAGGATGATGACAGCAAACTGAATCCGCTGGTGAAGAAGGCTGTGATAAATAAAACATTGATAGAACAAGATTTTTAAGATATGGACAATCTGGAGACTAAAATCATTGAGGCATTCGAGGGCAAAGTGGTGCGTAAAGACCTGGCTTTTGAGGTGAAGGGTGGACTGCCTGTTCCTACCTATGTGTTGGAATATCTGTTGGGACAGTATTGTGCCAGCAATGATGAGCAGATCATTCGTGAGGGTGTAGAGAAGGTGAAGGATATCATTCGCAACAACTACATCAATCGTGCAGAATCAGAAGAGGTAAAGGGTAAGATCCGTGAGAATGGACGATTCAGGATTATCGATAAGATTTCTGCAGTGCTGAATGAGAAGAAAGACTGCTATGAGGCTGAGTTCGCAAACTTGGGTCTTCGTGGTGTGCCTTTGGCTACAGACTTTGTGACAAAGAATCCCAAGTTGTTGTCTGGTAATGGTGTGTGGAGTATTATCACGATAGGCTATCTGGCTGGTGATGATGTGCCCACTCGCTGGGATGTGCAGACATTGAAACCTATCCAGATCTCAAATATCGACTTGAAGGAGTTTATAGATCAGAGAGCTAAGTTTACCACTGAGGAGTGGATCGACTTTATGGTGCAGACTGTTGGATTGAATCCAGAACGCCTAAATCGTAGGGAGAAGATGATTGTGTTGGCCAGATTGCTGCCATACGTGGAGAACAACTACAACTTTGTGGAACTTGGCCCCAAGGGAACTGGTAAGTCGCATGTGTACCAAGAATTCTCACCTTATGGTGTTTTGGTCAGTGGAGGTGATGTAACTTCTGCACGTCTGTTCGTGAAAATGTCTGGTAATAAGGAGATTCTAGGCCTTGTGGGCTATTGGGATCTGGTGGCATGGGATGAGTATGAGCAGCAGAAGGGTAAGAATATTGATGCTGTGATGATAGACACCATGCAGAACTACCTCGCCAATAAGTCGTTTAATAGAGGTAAGGGGAGTCATGAGGCATCAGCTTCGATGTGTTTTGTTGGTAATACGAAGCACACCGTTCCCTTTATGCTGAAAAACAGCTATCTGTTTGAATCTATCCCTACGGCCTTTATCAAAGGCGCTTTCTTGGATCGTATTCATCTGTATAACCCAGGTTGGGAAATGAAGATGCTGAAGAAAGACTCCTTCACCAAGGGATTTGGTCTGATTACTGACTATATCTCAGCTGTGCTGCATGAGATGCGTAATCTCGACCTATCTGCACAGATGAACAAATATGTGAAGTTCAGTGGTACACTCTCTGAACGTGACCATCTGGCTATCAGAAAAACGTTCTCTGGTATGATCAAGTTGCTATATCCTGATGGAAATTATACAGAAGAAGAGGCGCTTGAAATCATCGAGTTTGCAGCTGAAGGCAGAAAGCGTGTGAAGGACCAGCTGTATATTATCGACGAGACATTCCAAGCAGAGCCTGCTAAGTTTGAATATGAGTTGCTGCGTACAGGTGATGTGGTAAAGGTGAAAACGCTGGAGGAGATAGAGAATCCTGTAAGACCTGAGGCTACAGCGGTAAGTGATGATGATGCAGAGCCCTTTGTAAACAAGGGCGATGAAGAACCTGCAGAAAAAGCCCCAAGACCAAGAATCGTAAGATTGAGAGAAGGAATGACTGAGGTTCGTATGAATCAAAAGGGAGTAACTTATCGTACGCTGTTTGGTGATTATCTGAAAACTGCTCATAGAATCAATATCGTGGATCCATACATCAGGGCTCCCTTTCAGATAGATAACCTTTTGGAGTTGATTCAGACAATCAGAGAGGTGAATGATAACCCTGAAGAACTGGTGATACATGTCAGCACACAAAATGACGACGATAAGGTGCCAGAGATGATTGATGTCTTTGATGGACTAAAAGACGAACTGCAAGGTTATGGCGTGGAATTCTCATATGACTTTAAGGCTGATCACGACAGATGGATCGAACTTGATAATGGTTGGAAGATTGTCCTCTCAAGAGGTCTGGATATCTATGAGAAGTTTGACAGGTTCTCTTTAGGGAATATTCGCCAAGGCGAGCGCAGATGTAGAGCATTTAATGTTGTTTACCAAAAGAAGGATATACAATAAGTGTGGCTAAGAAATATTTAAAAACAATAGAAGTCGTAAAGCAGACGGGCTGCTCGTATGATGAGATATTAGATCTTGTCAGAACTAACGTATTATCTGGTTATAAAACAAAAAGGGGTCATTGGCGATTAAGTATGGAATCAGTTCAGAAGCATTTTGGGATTGTGATAAACGAACCCTCAACAGTCAAGGCTCCAAAGTCATCAAAACGAGATAAAGATGATAAGTTAATCTGTGGACATACAGCAAGAAAACACCTTGGATGCAGTAAAGCGGAGTTTGAGATTCTAGTAAATAAAAGCTTAATCCAAGCTTTCCGTGATGAATATGGGCGGTGGAGAGTGTCAAAAGAGAGCGTTCTTAATTATGCTGAAAGATCTCTTTTATCCAAAGAAACGCGTCTTATTATAAATGAGAATCACTATCAGGAAGTGATACAAAGAATATGTGCTGCTAAGTCGTCCATCAAGATTATGACGGGAGATTTTAAACGCTTTAACCTGAAGCCAACAGAGGAGCAAGGAATAGACTATAAAGACGGAGTGCCATTCATCAAGTATCTTATGGAGAAAGCTGTAGATGGGGTTTCTGTTCAGATAATATGTTCCAGACCGTCACCATTCTTTATGGATGAATGGCAGGAGTATTATCAACAAATGAAGAATCCAATACTATTTGAATTTAAGTTTTGCGTGAGAAATCACTCAAAGGTCATTATCGTAGATGATATGTTGGCTTATGTCGGATCAGCAAATGTGACTCCAGCAGGATTAGGACAAGGTATATTTACACCAGGAAACTTTGAGGCTGGAATCATTACTGAGAATAAAGAATTGGTTTCATCTGTTATAGCTCTTTTTTCAGAGATATGGTCAAGTAAGAGTTGTTTAAATTGTCACAGAGCTGACAAATGCCAAGAATAGAAAATCTCTTAAAAGATATTAAATAGGAGAAGGGTGTCCTGCGTTTTGGGACAGGTTAGTCTTATTTTTCGCGCTGTGTAATTTATAAATTTAAGCGTTATGATAGAAAATTGGATTTTAGCTATCCTCTGGATTGCAGTCGCCATTAAGTGTTGTTGGAAGTAAATGTGTTTGTTGTAAAGAGTAAAAATAGTGGGGCTCCTTTTGAAGCCCCACTAACCAATAATAATAAACTTAAAAATTCGATGAAAAACCGTCATCACGACGGCCAATCAAAACAATACCGAAACTTTTAAAGAGGCGAGCATCACTGCTGGCTTGACTCTACTATTAATTAACGAGGCGTAAAATTACTGCAAAATCCTGAGACCACCAAGGATTTTTGGCTTTTTTAGCAGAAGAGTTTGGAGGGGTTTCAACACAGGGGACACACCTTGGATTTTTTTTGCAAGAAAATAATCGTTGTATCTGTTTGGGCTTCAAATGGTTTGGGCGTTTGGGCGAAACGGGCTGAAAAAATAGTGGCGAAAAACCTTTGTAGAACGGCATAAAAGCTGTAATTTTGCACCTCGAAATTAAAAAAAAACAGCAAAAAAGCTAAATATAACATTATTAATATCTAAATAGAAATATGAAGAAAGCAGTAACAAATGCTCGTAATGTGTTTAATTGCGAGGCATTCCATCTGGAGCATATCACCAACATGGATGAGGTGAGACAGCTCTTGAAGTACGAGATGTCGGATTTACAGATTATCGTTAGTTCACCTGAAGATTCTGGCTATAACCTTAGTGATGACGAGATGACTCCACCTCTATCAAAGGAGGAATTGGAATATGGCTTTCGGCTATATCAAGAGGCGGAAGAAGTCTGTGAACGTAATCATTCATTATTGGCGACCTTACAAGCTTTTTTCATCATAACGTTATTCAGAGAATTTAATTATTTTGATTGTGACCAGTTCAGCCTTCAGCACATAACGACTATGGATGAGGTGAAACAGTTTGCTAATTATTTGAATAAAGATATCAAACTGCATATCACCCTAAAAAAGCCCTTCGAAGACTATCTTGTCAGACATATAAATGAGCCTTTATTTACGAAGGAAGAAGCTGAAAAAGGCAATCGCTTAATGAAGGAATGTATCAAAGTGTGTAAGGCGAATCACGAAGATGTTTATCGTGTAATGGGCGCGTTCAGAGACAATAGAGGCCCCATATTTACCTATTACTTTGCACGTTGAAATTAATTCTCACAGGGTGACAGACTCTGTGAGAATATCTGATAAAATAGAGGAGCCCGCATCCCTGCGAGCCCCTTATGCCAGGTTAGCGTGTGTCGTAAAAGGGCATAAAAAAAGGACTCCGCTGAGTCCCCTAATTGTTAAACTTGAATCTAATTATTTTTTTTGTTACTTAAACATATGAAAAAAACAAAGAAAGGGGCCTGTTTGGCCCGACTTCAGGAAACCAGCGCTGTAATTGGCCTGTGTTTCCGCAATTCCGTTGAGTTCTTAACTCTTAAATCTGAGAAAGGAGGCTGGGCATTATGGCAAAACTAAGTCAACTCCTGACTATTGAAAACTTGCTGGAGTCGTATGACAGCCTAAAAGTCAAGGATGCTTTCGTGACAGAATGTTTTAGAGATTGTGTTGAAACAACGGTGGATCATGTTATCGCCAAACTCAACAGACTGTTGGTTAGCAAGACTAAACTGAGTTGCAGAAATGTGCTTACTGCCAATTTTGAGACCATGACAAAGCCTGAATACTGGTTGAAAAGCCGTCTCTTTATGGACCTGCCTAAAAACCAAAGTGTGGTGCTGAGAGAGAAGCTTGAGGAGATGGTGGAACTGCTGAAAGCACTGATGCTGAAGATCAAGAATGTGGATCCTGACTTTGCAGACAGATTCTTTGAGATACTGAAAAGCAGATGTGACAGGCAGAGCGTTACGGATTATGTACTATGGAAAGCAGATCTGCCAGAATTGACAATCGACTTACTTTCAGAATACCAGGCTGAGATCACAGCTGATATGCTGATCTTGGGTGCCTTGAAATACGACAGGCCGCCATCGGATGACGAGATGCAGAAAGTGGACCTTGAAAAACTCCAGAAGAAACTGCGTCATAACAAAGATCTTCCAGCGTGTTTCAAGGGGGAGTGTGCCAAACTGCGCAGATATACCCATTGGGAGGGCGAGCTGTTTTTCATCGACAATCATCGGCTGAGAAAATATATGTTTTTGAATTTTTGGAAGCTGTCGCATGCACAGCGTATCGAATTGTATAAGTATCAGGTTCAGATGAATCAGATTCATGAGGATATGAAGAGACTGATGGCTCCTGAACAGACCATAGAGCAGCGAACGGGACTGAACTCTGAGGTTGCCATGATCTACTGGCAGCGACTGATGGATCTGGAATTCGTGGATGAGAACTGCAAACTGAAGCCTGGCACTTCTCGCCAGCAGGCGATGTATATCGCTGAGCCCTTTTCAGAGGTGTTGGGTTTGAAAAGCAAATGGAAGGAGTTTGAGAACTTCTGGGGCATCAATAACCTTGCACAAGAGAAGTGGACTTTTCGACAGACTGGCGCGATGCCTGCCAGATACCAGGAAATAGACAGCATTTTCGCAGATTGACGTAACCTGCTGAAAGTCAGTCATTATATCCCCTATTATAACCCCTATTATAGCCCCTATATAGGGGCTTTTTTTGTGCAATTCTCTCTACCTTCGCAGCCGATTTCAAACCCTTTAAAATTTTAAGATTATGGTAAAGAGAAATGTTAGAAAGTCCGGCAAGGCTGGCAAAGTGAATGTAAGTGTGAATCGCGAGGCTGAGGAGTTGCTCCTCATGGGGAATGCGCTCAGCGAACAGTTGTTGAATCTGCTATCTCAGGTAGCAACCACGCCAAGAGGCATAGGAGCAGCTACCAGTGCGCTGGCCATGGCTTGGGCCACACTGAAAGATGTTGCAACGTGCGAGTGCTTGGAGGTAGAGAGTCTGTTTGAAAGCGAGGTGGCATTCTTCGAGGGTGTGCTGGTTGATAGTGAATAGTTAGTTCCGAGGTTTGTGAGGTCTCTAGAGGAAAGTTGCAACGCCTAACACACATCTCACAATGTCTTGGAAATCATGCAAAGAGAAGTTACGCTGAGAGTAGATGATGCGATCTACGCGCAGTTTATGGGTACGATCAGCCTGTTCAGGCAGGTGGAGGTCGTAGGCGAATGTGAAGTTAGACGAAGGGGCAGGGGTGGCAGACCACGACGTGCTGACAAGCCTGTGGTTAAAGCCTTTAGTTATCATGCCAAGAACATGGCGGCTCGCCTGATGATGCTATGTAAAGCACTTAAAGCATTGGGGTGGATTGACAGGGAAACAGACTGCCAGGCGTTTATCGACCTGTTTTCTGGTGGCGAGTTCAGACGGCATATCGTATGGACTGGTCAGGCGAACGTGCTGGCCGAGTTGTTTCGCAGGTTGGTAAAGGAACGCAGTCTGGTGGCCCTTCCTGAGAAACACAGTCTGTGGGTAACGGTGAATGGACACTTCTGGGATAAACAAAATAATCAGGAGTTTGGAACGGAACGGCTGAGAAACACGCATATCCCTTATAATCAGGGGCAAACGATAGCATACCTGGTGGATTTGCTCGACCAGAAATATACGCTCGACGACCTTAGAATGATGATAGAAAGTCAGCGATAATTGAGATAACGCTGACTGGGCATGCAGCAGTCTTATAGAAGCCCGTTCAAACAACGTGGCAAGCAAAAAACAAGATATGCGACATGGAGAAAAGAAGAATCATGAGCCAGCGAAACAAGCATGGTATCAAGGTCAGAAAGATTTGCGCCTCGTGCCTTTACAAGACAGTGGATAATGAGGGGGTGCGCATCTGTGAAGAGATGCAGCTGAAGGTGGAACAGCAATTCGTGTGCAAAAAATGGGTGATGAGCGACGGTCTGAAGAATGCAGGTCGTAGCGGTGGAAAAGTGAAAGTTAGACGATAATCCTTAGACTATGAAGAAATATATTGAGATTGAGATGGGGGTGCTGGAGCGCCTTGTGGAAGGTAAGTGTGTGGAAGGTTCGCTGCGTCGCGACGAGTGGACGGGGAAGATTTGTTTCAGGGCGTATAACCGCCAGTCGCGCAACCATGTGAGCGACAAGCTTGTGAAGAAGCTGCCGTGGGGCTGGGTGAAGGAGTCGATGCAGCGCATCAAGGTGTTTGGCAGTTTCCCGAAAGATGTGGGTACCGCCCAGGTGATGGGTCTGCTGGATGATCACACCCGTGATACCAAGAACGCCCTGATTGATCGTGAGTTGATAGAGTTTTGTTAATAATTGGAGGAATTGATGATGAAGAATTTGAGTATGATTGTTGTTTATGGTAAGAACTCGGGCGTTGCCACCACCGCAACGTACTTTGGCAACCAGTGGTGGATCACTGCAAAGGATGAGCGTCTGGAACCAATGTACAGTGGGGAACCTTACGACCGGAGCGATTACCGCTTCTTGTGTGAAAAGGGCGCTCTGATTCTGATGAAGGACATCGCCGGCATGATGGGCTGCGCCATGGAGTGTGGTGAGATCGACACCAAGGAGGTGCTGAAGAACCGCCTGAAGGATCTGAATGCGCTGGGCGTGAAGTTCCAGGCTCTGCCTCAGACCTTGAATCTGGTGGTGACGGTGAGGATGAAGGTAGATGGCTACTCCGTGAGCTGTGACGATGGCGATAACGACTGGATGCGGTTCTTTGAACTCGACGGCTTCGACAGTGCCAAGCTGGCTTGGGAGAAGGTGCGGATCTACATGGACTTCTTCATGAAACATGGGGTGAAGGTGCAAGCACGCCTGCAGTGCCGTGGAGAGGTCGTGGATGAGTTGGCTGGTCTGACTCAGGGCGTAAAAATTGAGATAAAAGACTAAGAGATGGGATTTTGTTATCAGAAGAATTTCAGTCATCCTACGTTGCCCGTTGACGAAGCGCAGTTTTATGCGCTCGTCAGGGCGGGCAAATGGAATGAGGCGATCGATCAGTATCGTAAGACGGGCGAGGCATCGTTGAAACGCAAGTTGCCTGCCTTCATCTTCCAAGCGACATTCGACGAAACGACCTCGAAGTCTGGTAAGACTGGTGCCTGGCGAAAACAATCTGCCACGAGGCTGACAGGATTGGTGGTGATGGATATCGACCACATTGAGAATCCGCGCGAGGTGTTCGAGAGTTGGCATTTGGCAACGGACGACAGGACTGACAGGACTCGTAAAAATGACATTCTGCTGGTGTATGTCACACCTAGTGGGAAGGGGCTGAAGGTCGTGTTTAAGGCGGATGCCAGCCTCGGAAACCTGATCGACAACCAACGTGCTATGTCGAGTGAGCTTGGTAATGTGACCATCGATGAGTGTTGCAAAGACTCATCAAGGATGAGTTACATTTGCAAAGAATCTGACATACTTTATTTGGATAAGGAATTATTTACGTATGAGAACAAGGAATTTGCTGAGCGATATACTGCTCTATATCGAGACGGTCATTCACAGGCTACGAATGAGAATTCTTTAGCAACGGACAACAGGACTGACACGACTGGCCAAGCTGATAAAGAAAAAGTCCTTAATTCGTGTAGTCCGTTGCCAGAAAAAACTTTCAAGGGGCGGCCCTATAGTGAAATCATCGACGAGTGGTGGAAACAGAACGGGGGCGAGCCTCAGGAGGGTGAGCGCAATGTGAAGCTCTACCAGTTGGCAGTGAACTTGCGGGCGATCTGTGACAACAATAAGGCTCTGCTGCTGCAGGTCATGCCTCGTCTGGGTTTAGACGAACAGGAGTTGCACGCTATCGTGGAGTCGGCTTGTAAGGAACAGCCAAAAGGCGTTTCGAAGGTGATGCAGGGCATCTTGAAAGCCCAAAACCTATCGCTGGGGCCTGGCCCCAGTGATAGGTTGGCGGAGGAGAATATCAGTCGGAGGCTGTGGGAGTGGGGCGAGCAGATTGAGACGCTGAGCGAGGATTATCCGATCATCAAAGACATCACGAAGGGCCTGAAGAAGAACCAGTATCCTGCGGCGCTGTTCGTGGCTGGTGGACTCTTTATGACACTGATGACGCGATGTACTTACAGGTTTTACCATCGTCCCGAAGAACTGCGTAGGCTAAATAATTCGACGCTGATCATCGGCGATCCTGCCAGTGGAAAGTCGTTTGCGACCAGGCTCTTTAAATTGCTTGCTGCGCCTATCGTCGCTGCTGATAAGATTGGTAAGGAGGCCATCAATGCCTATCGCGAACAGATGCGCACCAAGGGTGCCAATAAGGAGAAGCCCAAGAAGCCCAAGGTCATCGTGCGCGTGCATCCGGCTCGAACTTCAAATGCACAGTTCATTCAGGATATGGTGAACAGCGTGGAGAATGTGGATGGCGAGGACATGCAGTTGCATCAGCTCACCTTTGACACAGAGTTGGATAACACTGTAACCGTGCAGAAGGGCGGTTCCTGGATTGACAAGCAATCGTTGGAGTTGAAGGCCTTCCACAATGAAGAGGATGGTCAGGCTTACTCGAACAACGACAGTATCCTGCAGGATTTCTACGTGACGTGGAACTTCATCTACACGGGTACGCCCATCGCCTTGAAGAAGAAGGTGAACGAGCAGAATTTTGGAAGCGGTCTGGCGACTCGTCTGACTTGCATTCCTCTGCCAGCCACCGACTTTGAGATGATGACGAGGGTGAAGAAGGTGGATCTTGAGAGCGATGAACGTTTGAAGTCATGGGCAGAGAAACTGGATCGCATGAAGGGCGAACTTTCTGTGGAGAAGATTGTGGATGAGCTCTACGACTGGACGGCTCGCCGCATGGAGGACGCCAAGGAGAATGAGTCGAGGGCCGACGAAATGCTGCTAAAGCGTTGTGCCTATCATGGTCTGAACTTCGCAGCGCCGTTTATCGTAATGCGCCACTGGGACAAGATGCATCAGGAGGGTGACTACTGGTGTGGTGTGTTCGAGACGGACGAGGTGGATTGGCATTTAGCCGAACTGATCGTGAACATCCAATACGCGTGTCAGCGCCACTTCTTTGGTGCGTTGGCAGAGGCCTATTTCGATAATAAGTTGAAGGATGCCAGCGTGAACGTGCAGCGCCGTTCAAAGACCTTCGAGGCTTTCGCACGACTGCCAGAGACCTTCACTAGCGAGGACGTGATGCGCTGTTTTGGTCTGTCGACCGACGGAGCCGTGCGCAGTAAGACGCGCCGTCTGATAAGTGACCATCTAATAGAGAAAGTGAGTGATGGCAGGGGTTCGTCCATAGGTCTTTCGACCTTCCGCAAGACGGGCGTTCAGATGCTGTAACGTGCCTTCGTGCCATCGTGCCATTTTGTTTAGTGAATAGTGAATAATGAATAGTGAATAGTTGCTATGACAGAAGTAAGTATTAATAAGGACATGAGACTCTCCCAGCACTTTACGCTGGGGGAGCTCTGCAAGACCAGTGCGAAGACGCCTGATGGAAATATCCCTTCGCGCGTACATATTGAGAATCTGAAGCGCCTCTGCGGTTGGCTGGAGATGTTTCGCAGTCGTTGGAACATGATGTATGGCGAGGGAGATGAGCCCATCATCATCAATTCTGGCTATCGCTCTGAGGCGGTGAATGCAGCCGTGGGCGGCGTGAAAGGCTCGAACCACCTGACAGGCTGCGCTGCTGATATCCATGTGTCAGGTATGGAGCAGCTCATCCGCTACGCCGCCATCCTGCTCGACATCAGTGATGAGAGTAGGGAGGATTTCGACGAGTTATTGCTGGAACGGTCGCCTCGCGGCACCTACTGGCTCCACTTCGCCGTCAGGCCATCGGACAATCGCAGGAAGGTTGCGTTTTTGCGAGCGTAGATGAACTCGTTCAATCTACCGAGCTTTAGCAAGCTCGACCGAAGGTCAAAGTTCGTCTGATTCAGACCTCTTTGATATAGGTCAAGGATTATGTGTGCGTACACAAGAAAGAAAGGTTTGACGATTTGTTACAAAACGGTGGGATTTTGGTGCAAAGTGTTGCAAAATGATAGGTTTCGTCTTTAAATACTTTACAATTTGTCAAATCGTGAAAGTTTTAACAAACAAATTGAAAGAAAAATGAATGAATATCCATCAAAATGTCATACCTTTGCACTTGTAAAAAGGTTACAATTGCGAGTGAAACTTTTAATAGTAGTATTAATAATTAATAAGGTAAAAAGAAGAAAGCGTATGAAAAGGATTGAAGCAATCATCCGTAAGACGAAGTTCGAGGATGTAAAAGAAGCACTGCTGCAGTCGGACATTGACTGGTTTGAGTACCACAGCGTTCACGGCATCGGTCAGAGCCGCGAAGAGCGAATCTACCGTGGTGTGCAGTATTCTACGGACGTGATTGAGCGCGTAGCCCTGACAATCGTTTGCCGTGATCCACTGGTGGAGCCCACGGTGAAGGTGATCCTCAAGGTGGCACACACAGGCGAAGTGGGCGATGGCCGTATCTTCGTGAGTGACATGATCGACACATGGAGTATTCGCACTGGCGAGAATGGTGACACTGTCCTGAAGGACAAGAAGTGAGAAGTAAATAAATAGGATAACAACGCAAACACAAATTGATTATGAACGAAATTGGATTATCACTCGATACTGTATGGATGCTATTGGCAGCCATGTTGGTTTTCTGGATGCAGCCGGGCTTTGCGCTGTGTGAAGCAGGTTTTACGCGCGGTAAAAACACGGCCAACATCCTGATGAAGAACTTTGTGGACTTCATGTTTGGCTCTTTGCTGTTCTTCTTCTTGGGCTTCGGCTTTATGTTTGGCAGCGAGGGCGCAGGTTTCATTGGCGCACCCAACTGGGGCGACCTCAGTTTCTATTCAAGCGATCTGCCTGTAGAGGGTTTCCTGATCTTCGAGACGGTGTTCTGTGCTACCTCTGCCACCATCGTGAGTGGTGCAATGGCTGAGCGCACGAAGTTCTCGATGTATCTCGTCTATAGTGCTGTGATCTCACTGTTTATCTACCCCATTGAGGGTCACTGGACCTGGGGCGGTGGTTGGCTTTGCAGCGATGCTGCCGACGGCTTTATGATGACCACCTTCGGTGATGTGTTCCACGATTTTGCAGGTTCTGCCATCGTGCATAGCGTAGGTGGTGTGCTGGCCCTGATCGGTGCCTTGGCACTGGGTCCCCGTATCGGAAAGTATGCGAAGGACGGTAAGAGCCGCGCTATCCCTGGTCACAACCTGACGATTGCCGCTCTGGGTGTGTTTATCCTCTGGCTCGGCTGGTTCGGTTTCAACCCTGGTTCTCAGCTGGCTGCCTCTGGTGAGGTGAACCGCATCGCGATCTCTCACGTGTTCCTGACCACGAACCTGGCCGCTGCTGCCGGTGGTGTGGCTACGATGTTCCTTACTTATATCAAGTATGGCAAGCCTTCACTCTCACTGACGCTCAACGGCGTGCTGGCAGGACTGGTAGGTATCACCGCTGGCTGTGATGTCGTATCGCCCTTAGGTGCCATCATTATCGGATTCGTCTGTGGTATCGTGCTGGTTTACTCTATCGAGCTGATCGACCACAAGTTGCATATCGACGATCCCGTTGGTGCTTCTTCAGTACACGGCGTCTGTGGTATCCTGGGTACACTGATGACAGGTCTGTTGTCAACCACTAACGGTGCCTTCTACGGCTTCGGTTGGGGATTCTTCGGCGCACAGGTTTTCGGTGTCCTCGTGATCGACCTTTGGGCTGCAGCCTGCGGATTCATCCTGTTCTATGGTATTAAGAAGATCCATGGTCTGCGTGTGGATGCCCGCATCGAGGAGGAAGGACTGGATATTTACGAACACGGCGAGGCTTGTTACAACTGATTGTATATCTTTATAATGTTAATAGAGTAATTAATAATGTATTAATTTAAAAGATTGGTAACTATGAAGAAGATTGTTTTATTTGCATTGGGTTTGGTCGCAGTGGCGACCGCCCATGCACAGGATGAGAAAGAGAAAGTGGAAACGACGGTAGCGGCCGACTTTGTGACTCAGTATATCTGGCGTGGTCTGGATTGTGGTAATATCTCCGTACAGCCTACACTCGGCATCGGCTATAAAGGCCTGTCGCTGTCGGCTTGGGGTAGCGTGGGATTCACTTCTACTGACACGAAGGAGTTTGACCTGACGCTCGCCTTTACCACAGGTGGTTTCAACATTGGTATCACGGACTACTGGTTCAATACCGGTGGTGACGAGCCGGATAACCGTTATTTCAAGTATGATGCCCACTCAACGAACCACGTGTTTGAGGCCAACATCGGCTATGACTTCGGCGTACTCAGTTTACAATGGTTTACAAATTTCGCTGGTAACGATGGTTTCAATAAGAACGGCAAGCGCGCCTACAGCAGTTATGCAGAGGTGGCAGTACCTTTCAAGCTGGTGACGGTTGACTGGACAGCAACGGCTGGTGTCGTGCCTTATTACACCACTTTTTATGATACAACGGGTTTCGCCGTTACAAACCTGTCGCTGAGGGCTGACAAGGAGATCAAGATCACTGATAAGTTCTCAGTACCCGTATTCGGACAGGTGGTGGCCAACCCATCTTCACAGAAGGCATACCTGGTTTTTGGTTTTACACTACATCCATGACAGCGTATCTTCTGGCTACATAGTGAACATGCAAAAACCATTTTGCTCAATATTTTCCATTTTTCTTTGATAAATGGAAAATATTTTTTATCTTTGCACTAGATTGGATAAAACAATTAAATTGAGCCTATGGTTACATTGGTAGTACTGTTGCAGCTAATCATCGTGTTGACGATGATCTTCATCGGTGCCAGAGTCGGCGGTATCGGAATGGGTATCTACGGCATGGTAGGTGTTTTTATCCTTGTGTTCATCTTTGGCATGCGTCCTGGCAATATTCCCATCGACGTGATGCTTATTATTGCCTCGGTGATTACTGCGACGGCAGCACTTCAGGCTGCTGGAGGCCTGGACTATCTGGTTGGACTGGCGGATAAGTTCCTGCGCAGGCATCCTGCCCGCATTACCTACTATGGTCCGCTTACTACTTGGCTCTTTTGTCTCATGGCAGGTACAGCCCACACCTCGTACTCGCTGCTGCCCATCATTGCAGAGATAGCCAGGAGCTCAGAGATACGCCCGGAACGTCCCATGACCGTATCGACGATAGCAGCTTCGCTTGGCATCACTGGCAGTCCGATGTCAGCAGCTACTGCAGCTGTCATCTCTACCGACCTGTTGGGCGGACAGGGCATTGAGCTGAAAGATATCATGTTGGTGTGTATTCCTGCCTCGTTCATTGCGATCCTCGTGGCTGCGTTTGTACAGAACCGTGTTGGCAAGGAACTGGATGCCGATCCTGTCTATCAGCAGCGCGTTCGCGAAGGAGTGATAGATCCCGAAGCCGAAAAGAAAGCGTTGGTGCGGATGGTGCGGAACCCCAATCCGCGTGCCAAATGGAGCGTGTTGGTGTTTCTGACGGGTGTTTTCCTCGTGGTGCTGTTCGGCAGCCTCCCTTCACTGCGTCCTTCGTTTGAGGTAAATGGCACTACGGAGAGCCTTACGATGCCCCAGACAATCGAGATCGTGATGATGTCAATGGCTGCCCTGATTCTTATTGTCGGCAAGTCTGGTGTGGATAAAGTCGTCAGTGGCAACATCTTTGGTGCAGGTATGAATGCCATGATTTCCATCTTCGGTATCGCATGGATGGGCGACACATTCTTTAATGGCAATCTGGAGTTCTTTAAGAGTCATATTGCAGATGTCGTCTCCCACTATCCGCTCCTCTTCTCAGTGGCCCTGTTTATTATGAGTATCATGCTTTTCTCCCAGGCTGCCGCTGTGCGCACCCTTTTCCCGTTGGCTATCGGTTTGGGTATACAGCCACTGGCCCTGGTGGCTATGTTCCCTGCTGTTAACGGTTACTTCTTTGTACCCAACTACCCCACGCAGGTAGCAGCTGTTAACTTCGATACCACTGGCACAACGCGTATAGGCCGCTATGTGCTGAACCATTCATTCCAACTCTCTGGCTTCATCACCACCTTTGTCAGTATTGGCGTTGGTTATTTGATCATATCATTCCTTTACGGCTGATGCCACAAGCTTCTTTGACACATTGTGATAAATAGTGGTAATTCCGATTCAAAAAGTAAGGAATCTGTAAGGTAAGGGGTGGGGAATCTTTACAAAATGATAGTTCGGACTGTTTTTAACAATTGAAAAAGTCCGGGTGAGAATTGTTTTTTTGTGAAATCATTGTAACTTTGCAGTCCATAAAATAGGATTTGTTTTATGGATACAAAGTACATTTTCGTAACAGGCGGTGTGGTTTCCTCGTTGGGAAAAGGCATCATCTCAGCTAGCATCGGTAAACTGTTACAGGCGCGTGGCTTTAAGGTCACCATTCAGAAATTCGACCCCTATATCAACATCGACCCGGGTACGCTGAACCCTTATGAGCATGGCGAGTGCTATGTGACGGTGGACGGTATGGAGACTGACCTCGACCTGGGCCACTATGAGCGTTTTACAGGCATTCACACCACCCGCAACAACTCCATCACCACAGGTCGCATCTACAAGACGGTGATCGACCGTGAGCGACATGGCGACTATCTGGGAAAGACCATCCAGGTGGTGCCCCATATTACGGATGAGATCAAGCGCAGGATGCTGCGGGAGGGGCTCGACGAGGGCTTCGACTTCGTGATTACAGAGGTGGGCGGTACCATCGGCGACATTGAGAGTGCACCCTTCATGGAGGCTATCCGACAGTTGCGCTGGCAACTGGGTCGCGATGCCGTGTGCGTACATCTTACCTATGTGCCTTATCTGAAAGCTGCCCAAGAGTTGAAAACCAAACCCACTCAGCACTCCGTCAAAGAATTGCAGGGCATGGGTATCCAGCCTGATATTCTCGTCCTCAGAACTGAACGCCACCTTGATGACCATCTGCGCATGAAGGTGGCGTCGTTTTGTAATGTCGATCTGGAGTGTGTGGTGCAGAGCGAGGATATGCCCTCGATCTATGAGGTGCCAGTGAGCATGCAGCGACAGGGGCTCGATGCCGCCATCCTGCGTAAGATCGGCATCCCTGTGGGAGAGACACCTGCCATGAAACCCTGGCACGACTTCATCCAGAAACAGCGGAGCGCCTCTCGTGAGGTGCATGTGGCCCTCGTGGGTAAGTACGACCTGCAGGATGCCTATAAGAGTATCCGCGAGAGTCTGAACCTGGCTGGTATCTACAATGATGTGAAGACGAAGATACACTTCATCAACAGCGAGAATATCACTGCGCAGAATGTGGCTTCCCAACTCAGTGGGATGGCAGGCGTCGTGGTCTGCCCAGGCTTCGGCACACGAGGCATCGAGGGTAAGATCATCGCTGCAGAATACACGCGTACGCATGATATCCCCACCTTCGGTATCTGCCTAGGTATGCAGATGATGGTGATCGAGTTCGCCCGTAACGTCTTAGGCTATAAGGATGCTAACAGCAGTGAGATGGACACTCAGACACCTCATAACGTGATCGACATGATGGAAGAGCAGAAAAACATCACCCAGATGGGTGGTACGATGCGCCTGGGTGCCTACGAGTGCGAACTGCGCGAAGGCAGTCGTGTTGCTGCCGCCTATGGAAAGGAAAAGAAGATCATGGAGCGTCATCGCCACCGTTATGAGTTCAACAACGCCTATCAGGAGGAATATGAGCAGAACGGTATGAAGTGCGTGGGTATCAATCCTGCTGCCAACCTGGTGGAGATCGTGGAGATCCCAGAGAAGAAGTGGTATATCGGCACTCAGTTCCATCCAGAATATTCGTCAACGGTGCTGCATCCGCATCCGTTGTTTATGTCGTTCATCAAAGCTTGCATCGATGGAACAGCTGAAGCATGAGTGTGGTGTGGCGATGATTCGCCTGCTGAAGCCCCTGTCGTATTATGAACAGAAATACGGCACGTGGCGCTACGGCCTGAACAAGCTCTATCTGATGATGGAGAAGCAGCACAACCGTGGTCAGGAGGGTGCTGGTGTGGCTTGTGTGAACCTCGACGCCCCTGCTGGTGAGGAGTATATGTTCCGTGAACGTGCTGAGGGTAAGGATGCCATCACAGAGGTGTTCAAGCATGTCGATAAGTCGTTTGCCGGACAGCTCTATATGGGGCATCTGCGCTATTCCACCACAGGCAAGAGCGGACTGCAGTATGTGCACCCCTTCCTGCGTCGTAACAACTGGCGCGCCAAGAACCTCTGTCTGTGTGGCAACTTCAATATGACCAACATCGACGAAGTCTTTCATTTCCTCACGGATCAAGGACAGTCACCTCGTATCTATGGCGATTCCTATATCACGCTGGAACTGATGGGCCATCGTCTGGACCGTGAGGTGGAGCGTCTTTACGCTGAGGCCCGTCAGCAAGGGCTGGAGGGCACTGCCATCACGCGTTATATCGACGACCATGTGGAGATGGCGAACGTGCTGAAGACCACGATGCCGCATTTCGACGGCGGTTACGTGATGTGTGGTCTTACGGGCTCTGGAGAGATGTTCGCTGTACGCGACCCCTGGGGCATCCGTCCTGCGTTCTATTATCAGGATGATGAGGTGGTGGTATTGGCCTCTGAGCGCCCTGTAATCCAGACCACCTTCGATCTGCAGGCAGAGGATATTCAGGAACTCCAACCTGGTCAGTCGCTGATTGTCCGAAAGAACGGCGAGAGTCATCTGGAACAGATCCTGGCAGCGCAGAAACTGTCGGCCTGCAGTTTCGAGCGTATCTACTTCAGCCGAGGCTCTGACCGTGATATCTATAACGAGCGCAAACAACTGGGAGAGCAGCTGTTGCCTGCCATCATGCAGGCTATCGATGGCGACGTGGCTCACACCGTCTTCTCCTATATCCCCAACACGGCTGAGGTGGCCTTCTATGGCATGACGGACGGCGTGCGCAAACTGCATGGTGAGGTTCGCATAGAGAAAGTGGTGTGGAAGGACATCAAACTGCGCACTTTCATCACGGAGGGAACGGAGCGCAACGACCTCGCTGCCCATGTGTATGACATCACCTACGGCTCGTTGGAGCCCTATAAGGATAACCTCGTGATCATCGACGACTCGATCGTAAGAGGTACCACGCTCAAGGAGAGCATCTTCAAGATCCTCGACCGTCTGCATCCCAAGAAGATCGTCATGGTGTCGAGTTCGCCACAGATCCGTTATCCTGACTACTACGGCATCGACATGTCGCATCTGGAGGAGCTCTGTGCCTTCCGTGCCGCCATTGCCCTGATCAAAGAACGGGGCTTGCAGCGCCTGATAGCTGAGACCTATCGCAAGTGTAAGACGGCGCCTACGGCTGCCAATCACGTGCGAACCATCTATGAGGCTTTCAGTGTCGATGAGATCAACCGTAAGATTGTGGAGATGCTGTGTCCTGAGGGGATGCAGGCACCCATCGAACTGGTGTATCAGAGCATCGAGGGCTTGCACGAGGCCTGTCCTCGTCATCCTGGCGACTGGTACTTCACAGGTCATTATCCCACGCCAGGCGGCATCCGTCTCTGTAACGAGGCCTTTGTGAATTATGTAGAGAAAGTATTGAAATTACAACTATAAACGATAAAGAAAGGACAGAAATATGTGTGGAATCGTAGCGATATTGAATGTAAAGGAGCAGACACACGAGTTGCGTGAACAGGCGTTGAAGATGAGTCAGAAGATCCGTCATCGCGGACCAGACTGGAGTGGTATCTATTGTGGTGGCTCAGCCATCCTTGCCCACGAACGACTGAGTATCGTGGATCCTGAGAGTGGGGGACAGCCTTTGTTCTCACCTGACCGCCAGCAGATATTAGCCGTGAATGGCGAGATCTACAACCATCAGGAGATTCGTCGCCGCTATGCAGGTCAGTATGAGTTCCAGACGGGTTCTGACTGTGAGGTAATTCTGGCCCTCTATCGTGAGAAGGGTATTGATTTTTTGGAAGACCTCAGCGGCATCTTCGCCTTTGTGCTCTATGATGAGGCGCGCAACGAGTTCCTGATAGCCCGTGATCCCATTGGTGTGATTCCCCTCTATATCGGCTATGACAGCGACGGAAAGGTGTATGTAGCCTCAGAGTTGAAGGCGCTCGAAGGTCAGTGCGACCACTATGAGCCCTTCCTGCCAGGTCACTATTACTGGAGCCGTGAGCCAGGTATGAAGCGTTATTATCAGCGCGACTGGATGCAATATGATGCTGTGAAGGATAATCCTGCCAGTGTGGAGGCTATCCACGATGCCCTGGAGGATGCTGTGAAGCGTCAGCTGATGAGTGATGTGCCTTATGGTGTGCTGCTCTCTGGTGGTCTCGACTCGTCTGTCATCTCAGCCATCGCTGAGAAATACTCTGAGATGCGTATCGAGGACGACTCCAAGACGAAGGCCTACTGGCCCCGTCTGCACTCCTTTGCCGTTGGCTTGAAGGGGGCCCCCGATCTCGCCAAGGCGAAGCTCGTGGCTGATCATATCGGCACCGTGCACCACGAGATCAACTATACCATTCAGGAGGGACTGGATGCCATCCGTGATGTGATCTACTTCATCGAGACCTACGATGTCACCACCGTACGTGCCTCTACGCCGATGTATCTGTTGGCGCGCGTCATCAAGTCGATGGGTATCAAGATGGTACTCTCAGGCGAGGGTGCCGACGAGATCTTCGGAGGCTATCTCTACTTCCACAAGGCCCCATCGGCTAAGGACTTCCACGAGGAGACCGTTCGCAAGCTCTCCAAATTGCACCTCTACGACTGTCTGCGTGCCAACAAGAGTCTGTCGGCATGGGGTGTGGAGGGCCGTGTGCCCTTCCTCGACAAGGAGTTCCTCGATGTGGCGATGCGCACCAATCCTGAGGCCAAGATGTGTCCTGGCACCACCATTGAGAAGAAGATTGTGCGTGAGGCCTTTGCCGATATGCTGCCTGAGGCCGTCGCCTGGCGCCAGAAGGAGCAGTTTAGCGACGGTGTGGGCTACTCTTGGATCGACACTTTGAAGCAGATCACAGCTGAGGCTGTAAGCGATGAACAGATGGCACATGCAGCCGAGCGGTTCCCCATCAACCCACCAAAGAACAAGGAGGAGTATTACTATCGCTCGATCTTCGCTGAGCACTTCCCCTCAGCCTCTGCTGCCCTCAGCGTTCCCAGTGAGGCAAGCGTAGCCTGCAGCACCTCCATCGCACTCGAATGGGATGCCGCCTTCAAAGACATGAACGACCCCTCAGGTAGAGCTGTCAAAGGCGTTCATGAGCAGGCTTATTGACTATTCGCCTTTCAGGTAGAAGGTGTAGTTCTCACCATCTGTGTCTTTGATCGTGAGCTCGCCATCATCGTTGTAGGAGACGATCTCCAGCTCACCTTTAAACATGACGGTCTTGCACATCTCCTCTTTCTGACTATCAAAGGCTTTGTCCAACAGCTCCTTCACAGTGTTCTCCATGCTGGGTGTCTGTTTGATGGCCTCCTGAATCTTCTCGTTGAACTCGGTCTTCATCACCTGGTATTCAGCCTGGCTGGCATCACAGGACACGGTGAGTTTGTTGCCTTCGAGTTTGAATGGGGCAGGGGGTGTGGCGACGATAATGCCTACAAGACCGATCTCATCAATGGTTGATTCGCTGTAAACGGCTTGTGTCAGTTCGTTACCTTCGAACAGGAAGGTGAGCGACGTTGATTCATTCTCATCCGACAGATCGGTTACCCAACGGCCTTCCAAGTTATAGTCCTGGGCACTCAAACTCAACACGCTGCACAGCAGCACGGTCAGCATACAAAAAAACTTTTTCATAACGGTTAGTGATTAATGGGGTTTATACGTTAATAATAAATGTTTGTTACGAGTGCAAAGGTAACACTTATTCTGGGAAGTTCCAAAAATTTTTGGAGAAATCTTTATTCTGTTGTTTGGGACTTTCGATTTTTATGGTTACCTTTGCATCCGATATCATATAAGCTTTATCCAGCCATGCAAAAAGTATTCAGACTATATACCCTCTGCCTCCTGGCGATCCTGGTGTTGTTCAGTTGCAAACCAGAGCGTCAGCATAGGGGTATCACTGATGAGAACCAGCGCACGCATGTTGATTCTGTCATTTTTGCTGCATTCGACACGCGCGATGTGCCTCGTACGCTTGCCGTCATCGACAGTGTGGAACGGTTAGGGGAACTGTCAAAGGTCAGAAGCATTTTCTATCGTACCATCACCTATAACGTCCGTGGGTCGTATGGTAAGTCGCTGAGTCTCTATTATCAGTTGGCCGATATCAAAGCCAGCGATCTGGATGATCAGGGTGATCTGGAGTGTTTTAACTATACCTGTAAGGACTATCTCCGTCTGCTCTGCCACATGAAACGCTATGATGAGGCACTTCGTGAGGCCAACGCCTTCGATCAGAAACTTAGAGAGGCTGGTCAGGACGATTTCACCCGTCTTCATGATATAGCAGAGATGATTGGTGAGTGCCAGCTGTATCTCGGACAGACTGATAAGGCAGAACGTAGCTTCCAGCGTGCACTCGACGATATCCATCAGATGCTGAAAATCCACCACGCCCCTCTCGACTTCCGTGAGAGTGAGCATACCATGAAATCGGTGGCTATGGCTTATATTCAGTCAGGATACTATGATAAGGCTGTTCCATGGGTGGAGAGGCAGGACTCCCTGTTTACCATTGCCAGCAACCGTTCTGATCGTGACACTATCTATATTGACGAAATGAAGGCTGACCTCAGCTATTGTAAGATGCTCCTGGCGCATAAGCGTGGTGCCTTGTATGCAGCAGATGAAGCCTATAGGGATTATCTCTCTACACGCACGTCGAAGCGGTTGGGACACATCATCAACAGTACGGAATACCTGATGCAGACCAACCGTTACAATGAGGCAGCTGATCACTACGAGCTGTTGCAGCGCTATATGGATGCGAGTGCCTTTGAGGTGGATCTTGAAAATATCGGTCGCTATCTGTTCCCCAAATACCGTGCCAATCTGCTCGCAGGCCGTAAGGATACGGCACTGAGTGTGGCGACTCAGATAGCGGAAGCCTACGACTCGGCACTGGCCCAACAAAAGCGTAGTGATGCCGCGTTGCTCGCTACTGTCTATGATACGGAGGGTAAAGAACGCCAGATCGCAGAGCAGAAGGCAGAGCTGTCGCAACAGCGTCTCATCAGTACTGTTACCGTCCTGTTGCTCATCATCATCTTCTTTACGGTCTATATCATCTTTCGGCGCAAGGCCTATAATAAACTGGATGCCACGAACAGAAAACTTGTCTTGGCCAACGAGCGTGCGGAGGAATCGTCGAGGATGAAGACCCAGTTCATCCAGCAGATCTCCCATGAGGTGCGTACGCCACTCAATATCCTTACAGGTTTTACGCAAGTTCTGGCTGATCCAGAAATCAAACTGGGTGATGAGGAACTGCAGGATATCAGCAAGAAGATGGTGGAAAATAGCGACCGCATCACTAATCTGGTCAATAAGATGATCGAACTCTCAGAAGCCAAGAGCAACGCCGACATCGAATGTAACGATACAGTCTCAGCTCTGCAGATTGCCTCAGAGGCCGTCAGTGCCTCAGGTGTTGGCGAAGCCGGTCATCTCATGTTCAGTATGATCGCATCGCCAGAAGTTGAGCAGGTTACTATCCAGACCAATCTCCAGGCCGCTGTCCGTGCGTTATCGCTGATGCTTGACAATGCGCGTAAATTCACGGCACCTGCAGAGACGCGCCAGCACGAGAAACTGACTGATCATCAGCAGAGAGTCGTCTTACGCATATCTGTTTCATCTGACCGTTTGTTCTTCTCTGTAGAAGACACAGGCATCGGTATCCCGCACAAGGAGGCAGAGCGTATCTTTGATGAATTTGTACAACTGGATGAGTTCTATGAGGGTACCGGCATCGGTCTCACCGTCGCCCGTTCGTTGGCGCGTCGCCTTGGTGGTGATATCGTGCTCGACACTGCCTATATCGGCGGCTCACGCTTTGTCCTGACATTGCCAGTATAACCTTGTTTATAAGAAAATTACGTCCAGAACTCCTTGTCATCCGTGGGTTGCATGTCGCCTTGGCATTTGGGGCAGGTATGTTTGTCCCAGGGGCGGATATTGGCGCTGCCACAGTTGAGGCACAGACGCCCTGCCTCGCTGCGGAAGGAGGGGGCGACATCGCCGATGATCCCACCTACGACGATGTTCTGAATCGTCTTGCAGTCAGGACAACTCATGGGTGAGATCTGTTGACGGAAGAGGCCTTGCCCCTCGTAAACCTCAGCTTCATAACCACATGAAGTACAACGATATTTCAGTTTCCAAGCCATAATCTTGCTGCAAAGATAGCTAAATTTTGTTGATTTATCGATTTTATGACGTGATTTCTGAAAACTTTTTAGAAGTGTCCCGTTAAAATGGGACGAGTTTAAATATTAATCAAATAACCCCGGAATGAGGGGACCGAATTGATCTTTGACATCGTTGAAATTAGTCTTATCGAACAGGTCTCGAAGGTGAGTTTTGTCTGTCAATGAGATGCTAAGAATCTGCAAGACCTCATAGGTCGAGCGCTCCAATCGCATATCATGCTGGACGATAGCCACGAGACAGTATGTGATAATGGCCACACTGATTTGTATGCGGACAGCATTCTCCGTCGTACCCCAAAACCTCTTTATCTTTAGATGCTGTTTGAGCCATTTGAAGAATAGTTCTACCAGCCATCTTTTCTTATAGAGATTTGCGACATCCAACGCGGAAAGATGCTTTGCATTCGTCAGGAAACTGAACTCACGGTCATCTTCTTCGTCATAGTAGCGAATAAGTCTGAATGGCTCTGGATACTTCTTCTCAGAGAGATAACCAGTCAGTTTCACTTCCGCATCAGTCAGTACGTTCTTTGGCATTCTTCGCTTCCATTTGACCATCTTATACTTCAAGTTCGTCTTGGCTCTGACTACAAAGAAAGACTCCGTAAGGTGTATCCTATAGAGTTCCTTAAATGAGTCGTAAGCCCTGTCGAATACGTAGTAAGCGTTTGGCTCACAAGAAATTGAAGACATTGCTGTAGAATCATGCTTTGATGCTGTGGTCACAGTATAGAAGGCTGGAACCTGAGCCTCAATGTCATATAAGACATGGGCTTTGACGCCTCCCTTCTTTCTTCGGAATTTCGCCCATGGAAATGTTGCTAGACACAACGGGATCGTGGTCGAATCAAAAGCATACTTCCTTCCTGGGATATCCAAGATGTTGGTCGTTCGCTTCTCGCAGGCTTCCTTCATCATATAGAAAGCGAAGTCCTCGAAGATCCTGTAGTCACGATTCTGATTAGCTGACGCAAGAGTCGTTTTGGCGATAGGTTCACGACCTAATCCAAGATGGTATTGCTTGGCCCGATGTGCTTCAAAAGCCACAATCAGATCACGAAGACTCTCGCGATTACTCAGTTGGCCGAACATCATTGCAAGCAGTTGGTTCCAGCAGGTGAAGTGCTTCACGTAGCGATTACCATCATACTTGCGAACATAGTTGTTAAACTGAGTCCTGTTCAGAAAAGCGGTAAGTTGAGCAAAAACGTATTTGTCTTGGAACATAGCAGTCAATTGTATTTGGCTGCAAAGTTACAAAATCAAGTCCGTTTCATTTCAAAAACCTGCCTAATAGACTGAATTTCAATTATTTCAAAGAGCGATTAGTCCACTTTAACGGGACAGTAGTGATATTAATAAAATAATTATTAACTTTGCAAACTAAAAGTATCAAGATTGAAATGGTTAATAACTTAAAAATAGAACGACTTAGAGGTATACGCGAATGCGCCCTTGAAGATTTTGGAAGATTTAATGTTTTCCTCGGGCACAATAATTGCGGAAAGACAACCGTACTTGAAGCTATCTACCTCTTTATTGGTAACGATAATATCATAGGCAATGTTAATATTAATAATCTTCGTCAGCTGATTGTTGATAATGATGAGAAGTACAAGTTAAATTTCTATAATCTGGATACTGATCATCCAATTGCTTTGTCAGGACGATTTAGTGGGACGAAGCGAACGGCGAAGTTCAAGTACTGGGAAGAATTTGCCAGTTCTATAGATGTCAACGAGATTAAAGACAAACAGACTGCCCTTGAAAAAGAGTACGGACTTCAGATTTCATTTGTCACTGCATCAGGAACATTCGATTCGAAATTGATATTGAGTACAAATAAAGAGAAACAAGCACGAGCCGAAGCCCCAAAGGAACTGGGTAAACATATTAACTCTGTTTACTTGTCATCTATTGTTGGGCATGACAATTTCGCTGTCAATTTTTATTCGGAGGTTCTTAAAAGGAAGAAGGAGGACAAACTAAAGGCGATACTATGCGAGATAGAGCCATCCATTAAAGACATTGTTATTGCAAACGGATTGATTATGGTAGATATTGGGCTGACGCAAAGAGTTCCAATACAGGTGTTAGGTGATGGTATCAGAAAGATTTTCGACATCGTCATCGCTATGTTCCAATGTGAGAATGGAGTGCTATTGATTGACGAAATGGAAAATGGTTTCCACTTCCAGTCAATGCCTATCCTTTGGCGTGCCATTATCCAGACTGCAAAAGAACTGAACGTTCAAATGTTTGCCACTACTCATAATATAGATACGTTACAAGCAGCAAACGCTCTTCTACAAGATGAGGTTTACGCTGATATGCAACCAGCATGGCGAGCCTACACATTAAGGAAATTCCCTGAGGGAGAATTGAAAACATACAAGCACACATACGAGCAGTTTAGCTATTTGTTGAACGAAGACAGGGAAATCAGATGATTAAGATATTCATAGAGAGCGGTGTTAATGCTGCTAAGAAACACAATAAGGAAACCACAAATGAGCAAGACTTCATCGTGAAAGTAATCGCCAAGCATTTCCCTAAGTGTCAATACGGAACGGATTACGAGATAGTTGGTACTGGCGGATGGAAAAACCTACCTATTCTTGCATTTGAATTTAAGTCAAATAGCGATGTCGGCGGAACTAATCTTGTCATATTCGATGCTGATGAAAATAAAAATGGTGGAGGATATGCAAAACGTCAAACAGAAATAACCAGTCAAATGCCTTCAACAATTGACTATGAATTATTTCTTTGGCCAGACAATCACGCTGATGGAGATTTTGAAATGCTCTTGTCAAAGATTATCAATCCTGAACATCAATGTCTTCTAGATTGTTATGAGAATTTTGAGGATGAGGTCAGAGCAAATGACCCAGAAGAAGTTAAGTACGACACGCCTGGTCGCAAAGGCGAAATGTACTTTCTTTCAGGCAAGAAACTGTCCTTTAGATTGTTGATATAATTATGAATGTCAAAATCCTTAAAGGAGAAAGTTCCTGTTTCAGTATCAATGATCACCCAGACAAGAGAAGTCTTTATGGCGTTCTTTCTTGTTTTTGAGAGCCGACTATATACCTGCCCTATAATATTCTCATAGTCCCTTATCTTATGGTCTCTGTAAACGTATCTATTCTTTTTATATATTATAGAGATTAGGCCATAGTTAAATCTTAGCGCAGAGAATTGAATCCGATGTTCAATCTGGCGCTTGGCAATCTTTTTCTCTTTCCTTTCTTTGTCTTTCTCTTCTTTTGCCTTCTTTCTTTCAACTTCTTTTAGATGTCTTTCAAATGTTTCGTTATCAATCTTAGCCCTGAAGTCTTCCAATTTTTGAAAAGTCGTTTTATCAACGAAATCAAATGTTCCTTTATAATAGTCAAGAATGATTTGCGCGGTGACATCTTTAATACGGGGATCGTTCTTGTACCTATTCAATTCAGGAGAGAATCCTAAATGACGAAAGATAAAGGTATTATTTGCCGTCTTAAATGTAATACATCCATCTTCAAACCTCAACTGGCTAAGAGTTATCTGAATCGTCTTTGTGATATGTCCCTCAGCTATTTTATTTTGGTTGCTCTCTTGCACTTCCTGTATTCCTTTTCCTGCTTCAATATTAGCGCTTGAAACTTCTATCTTATCCTCTTTTTGGATATTACTTGTCATTGACAACCATTCTATTCTTTTAGCTCTGCGCTCTGCTTCTTTTTCCTCGTAAGTTTTCTTTTTAAAGCGGGGAGACTGGCTCGCAGAATCTGAATCGACTTTATCAATTGCCTTAACTCCAATCTCTTGCTCGTTGGTTATACGAAGCGAAGGCTTATGTTCCCTGCTTGTAACAGGAAAAATAGTACTGGCAATCTCTCTTACACGTTTATCGCCATTAAATTCTTTAAGTAAAGCAGCATACTGCTCATCAGTAACTTTAGTATTAGGATTCATTTCCTTGGTCGGTTCTAAACCAGGCTTAGATTTTAAGTACTCAACAATAGTTTCTGTTCCAACGTTGAGTTGTTTCAATACTTTGTTCAATCTGATACCCATAATACAATACTGTTTTTCTTGATGCAAATTTACTAAAAATATCTGAGAAACAGGCACTTTTTCTACAATAGAACACACAAGTTTAACATGTTTTCAAATTCAATGTATAAGATATTACACATTTCAATGTAATTATAAAAATAAGATGGTAATCATATTATTCTAAACCAAGAAAACATGAAAACGTCCCAACATGTGGACACGTGCAATCACGGAGTATAAGGATTTGCAGGCCGCTATTGTCTAACAACAAAAACTAACGATTATGCATTACATCAGAGACCAACAAAACAATAATGAGGACTAAGGCACTGCCCTACCCTCAATCATCAACAAGGGAGATTAACCACCGCCAGCTAATCTCCCTTGTTGTTACTATTGATCCACTCCAACTATCAAAGCCCAACAACAAAGAAAATCTTCAGATTAACTGCCCTGTCTGAGCAAGATAGTTCATCGTATCATCAGCTCGCATGCCAAGCAAACTGGCATAAAGTCATTGAGCGAACAAATGCCGAGATTCCCGAAGAGGACATCACCGACAGCGCCGACGACAACAGTGGCAGCAGCGGCACCACTCCACCAAGCGTAGACCTTGAAGGGTAAGATATGAAAATGTGCAATACAATAAAAATCAAGAATCTCACTTTTTTCTACATAAGAAAGATGTCTCTCTTTTCATCTTCTACCCAATAATTAGTAGGAATATTTTCACACTTCCTTTTGAAATTGTACAATTCAGACATATGAGGATTCTCTACAATATTTCGACACCATACATCAGGATATGCAAGTTTTAAACATAGACTAACAAAAGCATCCGGGGTTAATATTGTACCTACTGGTAACCGCACACTACCAGATGTTCCAATATGCAAATGCGCATACGAATGAACATTTGCCTTATAACCTATGTCACTCACATCATATCTGAGATAAAGAGGAAAAACATTAGGGACAAAAGCATCATCACCAGCCTGCTCTTCAAAATACGCCTCTATCTCATCAATATCTTCCTCATTTTGTGAAAAACCATGTTTTTCACAAAACTCTTCAAAAGTCAATCTACGAACAGAATTTTGCATATAAACATATCTATATGATATCTTTGAATCTTCAATTTTTTGATCAAACTGGAAAAATGATTCGTCACTCAAAAGAATATCATAGTCAACCATCTCATATACTTCATGAATATAGTTATTATAATCTTCTAACGATGATATAGTTCTTTTAATTGCAAATCTATCGCGCCCAGTTTTTTCAATTTTATCCTTCAGCAAATTGCATGAAGAAACTATTTTGATAGCATTACCCAGATGAATTAAGAAGCTCCCTTGGTTCATTTCTTTATCTTAAGAAGTTCCATCCACATTTTTTGTAACTCATCATCAGACATGCCCAACTCACGCATTTTCTTTATTTGATTTGCAAAAATACTTTCTGCATTATCTCTGCTTCTACTGACATTCTCAATATTTTTAGTTTCCTCTTTATCTGGCTGTTTAAAAACTAAATTAAACTTGTTTTTCACAAGTTCGTTATACTCTTTACTAAATATGTCTATACTATCACCTACACCAGATAAAAACAACCATCCTTTTGTGCGAGTCATACTTGTAAATAATTTATCTCTAAGAATTACATCATTAGGATACCGGAACACAGCATCTGCACCACAAATAAACACAACACCACATTCATTACCTTTCGCTTTATTTACGGTAGAAAGAGTAACACGATTATCTATGAAAAAGCGGGTATTTGAATAAGGGGCATTTAAATGGTTAAATGTACTTATTCCATTCTTATGCAATAGATTCTCTATTTTAGAGAAATACTCTGCTATATATTTAGAATCAAGGCATATGACACATATATCAGTAGGTATTAAGCCCTCGACAGAGATACATTGGCCAATATATCTGGCAATTGCAACACATTCATCATCAAGATTTTTGAACTTTCCTATTTTTATAGAATCTTTAGTAAAACGCTCATTTGAATATGATGGGGTATTTTCCAATGGTCGCTCTATGACCATATCATCTCCTGTATTAGAACTGCCTTTTAGAACTTTAAAACCTAACGCTTCCCATTGTTGATTGCTCTCTAAACGTTGTAACACTTTCTCATTATAAATCCCTAAACCTAATGCAAATGCAGAAATCAGGGAAAGCCTTGGAGTACGATAGCATTTTTTCAGAGGTATATCTTGAAGTATGTTTCCTTCACCAAAATCAACTAATGGCTTTCCATTTTCATCATTTCCAAAAGTAACCCGTTCATCTTGAATAGTCACATCAAATATATTTTGGAACTCATCATAGGCCCAACAAATTCGTTTTGTTTTGCATAGTTTGTAACACAATTGATAAAATTCTATAGGAAAATCTTGTCCTTCATCGATTAGAATCAAATCATACTCAGGTTGAAGTTCTTTTTGTGCTAAATCTTTACAAATGTATGCAAATGCATCTTTTGAACCACTAAACTGCCTTGCTTGGATAAAACTCATCGGAGTGTAATTATTACTTTTACATGCATTATAATAAACACCCTCCGAAGAACTACTTCCCCAACCATGACATACTGTTATCACATCCCAATTGGGGACTTTATTTATTGCATAATGCCTATATGCACGTTCAATGAGTTTTTTTACCGTATCAGCAAGTGATTTCGTATAAAAAGTATAAAGTATTTTTGATTGTGGATATCTTGCATGAAATAAAGCGGCTTTATATGCCAAAATAATAGTTTTTCCAGAACCTGCTAATCCTCTTATTCGCTGCGGAGCATCAATATCAACTTCTGCTACCCTCATTTGATCTATATCAAAACTCGCAATATGATTTTGTATATCATTTAGCACAGCGGCTTTTGTATCTGGTTTTGAAATAGGGCGCTTCTTTTTTTGAATTAAAGTCGTTGTACCACTAATACAACTTGATATCAGTAAAAAAAGGCTTTCCTCAATGGGGCTTTCTGGTTTAAAATTACTAACAATATTTGGAATATCATCAACAGTAGCTAAAATATAATCTTCATTTTCTCCCGACCATTTTTGATTTCCAATTATAATAGAATAAACATCATATTTTAATTTATCACGTCCACTTCGCAATTCCGCATATTTCTTCATCAAAGAAGAAATCTCATTGTACAGAGAATCAACCCTATTTTTTACTACATCGTCAAAACCATCACGAGCATCCAAATCAAAAAAATATATACCATAAGCAGGTGAAAGTAATAATAACTTTGCCTCTATTGTATCTTCCCTTATGTCACCTTTGTAAAAAGGGAATTTATAATGTAATATAGCCTTATCATCAGCAATGATTTGAGTTAACTTCTCATAGACGAGTTTAGCCAATGGTTCTTTATTCAACTCATTGATATTACCAACGAATTCCATACAAATGACTATTTTGAATTTATAATGATTCTACTTCCTCAGTTGTTAGACCTGTATATTTAACAATAAGTTCTACTGCCATACCGTCAACTTTCATTTTGCGAGCAGTAGCTATCTGTCCTTTCTTTTCACCCTTCTTCTCAGCAGTCTCTAATGTACTCGTATAATCCCAGTATTCTTTCAAACTCGCTTCATACTGTCTACGCTCGGCATCAGAATATTTGGAAATCTCAGCCTGCTTGAATAGTTTGTCGAACACACGATCCTGTAATGCTTTCGGGCGATCGAGCAAACGGGATAAGTTACGAAGGATGAACATCCATTTGTCGAACATCGTGACCAGTTCATCTTCTGTCTTGTTGAACTTTGGCATTTCAAGATAGTAGAAAGTCAACTTGTCGTAAAACACATGATTATCTTCTACGTCTTTCAACTTAATTTCATGGCGGTAGCTGTCGGCTAGATATTCGCTGTTGGGAAACTCGAAGTTGAGGATGCCTACGGTATAAACGTTCTCCAGATGATAGTCCCACTTACCCTTCGGAGCCTGCTGACGGATGGGTGTCGTGGCATAATAGACGCTACGATCTTTGAAATAGGTTTGTTCGGCCTTCTGCATCTCAACAATGAAGCGGCTACCGTCCTTAGCGGAGCAATAGACATCGAAAACTGAGCGTCGGTCACCATAGCCGTCGCCGAGATTCTCACCGTTCAAATATTGCACATCCTCAATCTCCTTCGCCGTCCCGTTAAAGAGCGCATTAAGAAAACTGATGAGCAAGTCCTTGTTCATTTCCGTGCCGAAAAGTTTTTTGAATCCGAAGTCGGTATACGGATTGATGTATTTCTCTTTTCTATCGTCTGCCATAATTACAAAGTATTTAATCAATCATTCTCTATTAAAACAGTTTGCCCACTATTAAAAATATCAACAACAACCCCAATTAAAACACAAACGCTATATATTAGTAAATAACAAATAATGAAATAGATAGGATAATTCACTCTGTTTGGGTGTTCTATTTCAATACTCAGGTTTGCTACACTTGAAACAATGAGCATAACTATAATTGTAATTGTTGATACTAAAAGACAAGCTGCAAAACTCGAATTTATTGTTTGTATCAAACTTCTGCCATTACTAGTTTTCTTGAGTTTGCTCATAGTTTCACTCAAAATAAAGGATAACATAATTGTATATGCAGCAAGAATTAAAGCAACCATAGAAGGAACAACGGCTATTCCCAAACTAAGAATATGTTTTATTTGTTCTAACATATCACTTCCTGAGCAATAGATAACAACGCATAAAAGAGCTGAAATAATTGTGGGGATTATACTATCAATTATAAAGTCTTTGATTCCATAATTTTCAAAGACAGACTTCCAGCCAAATATAGACTTATTGTTACCCATATTTATTAGTTATGATGACCAAAGATCGTTCTTAATTCATTATATAAAGTCGAACATACATCGTTTATAATCTGAGGAACAACAATTGCACGAGGATGTTCATTGCTATCAATATTTTCTAATTTCGCATTTTCTGTCGGTTGGATTGTCGCCTTCACGGTACCGTTCTGCTCTGCCAAATTTACGACAGCCTGTATCATGCCATCTTCTTCATCAACTAAAGGATGCTCTGAAGTTCCTTGTGCTATCATAGAGAATTTGTCTGCTCCCATACCTCTCAACTTTGTTTCAAAAACATTTTGGAACCCTCTTGTATGTCCTGGATTTGAATATGAAACATTCGCTTCTATTCTCATAATTGCATGTGCTGTCAGTATTCGGTCCAAAATATCCCTCTCTACAATTATGCTTACATCAAAGCCGTCTGGTTCAATGCGATTCAACGCATCTGACAGATACTTGAGAACATTATTTAATGATATATCACTTGATTTCTTTACGGCTAAAACATGAACAGACGGAATAAAGATCAAATCTGCTTCTCTTTTATTTGCCACAATGTCAGAATCCCAATCCTCCATTGTGATGTCTTCACGACTTCTCCGATTGTAAAAAGCTTCAGGATCAATCATTGTATAGGCAAGTAAAGTGACCTTAATCCAACGAGGTACAGAATCATTATCAAGTATTTCGCTATATGTTACAGATTTCAAACTTTCACATCTGTTCCTTGAAAGTTCCACTAAAGGGTCTTCCTCTTGCAAACTTCTAAAAACACGAACATAATGATCTGAATTTTGATCTCTACGTGCTTTGATATTTATCACATGCCAAGTTGTCTGGCGTCTAATAATCCTATCTTCGTTTTGATTCCGCATATAATTCTATAATTTGCTGCAAAGATAGCGATAATTTTTCATATTATTGCAAAATCATACCAAATTTCTACATTATTTATATTATTATGTGAGTATCACCTGTTCTCATACTACGGCGCAAAGGATGCTGACCGCATGATTATCCTGATGGGTTCTGCTACCGATGCTGCTCGTGAGGCTATCGATTACCTGAATGGTCAGGGCCAGAAGGTTGGTATGATCAGCGTTCACCTCTATCGTCCGTTCTCAGTGAAGCACCTGCTCGCAGCTGTTCCCAAGAGCGTGAAGAAGATTGCCGTTCTCGATCGTACCAAGGAGCCCGGTGCAAATGGCGAGCCTCTGTACCTCGACGTAAAGGACGCTTACTACGATGTAGAGGATCGTCCTCTGATCGTGGGTGGCCGCTATGGTCTTGGTTCTCACGACACCACACCAGCTCAGATCATCA
>JAEEGH010002531.1_pt1 | contig 49323 bp, 29 predicted proteins | sample 9134181 | NCBI WGS metagenome assembly JAEEGH01 (sample SAMN16246544, study PRJNA631951) | gut metagenome | biome: gut microbiome; feature: rumen; material: DP-attached | host: Bos | place: Iran: Karaj | collected 2018-10
TTAAAGATATATTAATGGCTGTTATATGCCATCTTAACCACCAAATATGAATAGTTGCCCTATTAAAATAAGCAACTATTCATAAGTTAAACCATTGATATTTAGATACTTATAGCCAAACATGAATAGTTAGGCAACTTTTTAGATAAATCTTATAGAGAGAATTTTATGGCATTCACATAAAAATGAAAATACACAACATTGTCGAACAAAAAGATTACAGCAACCTGTGTCCTAAATCCCTCTGCTGGCAGATGGTGATGATTTGCTGGACTATCTGATCCATCTTGGCATAGTTTTGCGCTGCAAAGGTAGGTATAAGTGGACAAAGATGGGCGAAAAATGTGTCAAACTGGCTGACATTGTTGTTTTAGTGCATTAGAATTGTTTGATACAAGCCTGGACTAGGTGATGATGTAAGTGCCTGATTATCAGTGCTTGTTGAAATGTATAAGTGCTAGATGGCTTATACATTTTATATGTATTATACGTGTGTGCGAGAAATGGGCTAATTTTGCACCTACATTCAACTAATAAACAATACAATTTATGACTAAAGATAAATGAAACGGTTTTTATTCTTTTTTATGACGGTTATGGTCGTAGGCAATATTCAGGCCGCAATCGAACCTGGCAAGACGTATCGCATCGTGCCTGATGCTAATGCAAACAAGTCGCTCTTTGTGCAGAACTCTTCACAAGCCGACAAGGCTGCGGTTGTGATATGGACTGATACAGATGTACCAGCCCAGCAGTGGACAGTATTGGACGCTGGTAATGGTAATATGCTGTTGCGTAATGTTTATACTGGCAAGTATCTTGATGCCAGCAGTATGTCGCTTACACAGCGCAAGGAACCTTGTTCGTGGACACTGGTACCTATCGACGAGGCACAGAATATTTATCAGTTGAAGTTGCAAAAGAAATACCTGCGTGTGGTAACGATGACCGATGGTGCACAGCCGTTGACAGGAATAACAGCTCAGAACTGGCGTTTTGTTGAGGTAGAGCCGCAGAATACATTCGACGTCGTGGCTCGTCGCCGTATGATTGATGGCTTTCTGGAACAGTATGTACAGTTTAAAGGGCAGAATTATCGCACCTTTATGAATGGTGGCTGGGGTGAGGCCGAGACGATGGAAGCCGTACTGGATTGCTATGAGGCTACCAAGGATGCAGAGTTGCTTACTCTATATGAGCAGTGCTACCGCTATATGCGATATCATGTGGGCGCAAGTTGGAACGGTGGTACTGTAGTGAGTGGCTACGATTGGTTTGGCTATGATTTCAACGACGATGTGATGTGGCTCATTATTGCTGCTATCCGTGGCTATCACAACACTGGGAGACAGATGTATCTGGATGATGCCAAACGTAATTTCGATCTGATTTACAGTCGTGCCTATCTAGGTTATATTGGTATGCTGCGCTGGGCAGAAAAGTCGGGCGACCGTAATGGCTCAAATTCGTGTATCAATGGTCCGGCCGAGGTGGCTGCTTGTTATATTGCGGCAGCTACAGGTGATGAAAGTTACTATGAGAAAGCCCGTGAGTTGTATGAGAATCAGCGACAATATCTGTTTAATACCGTGACGGGACACGTTGACGACAGTGTGGTGTTTAATCCTGATAATAGTAAGGTGGTGAGCCGCAACACTTGGGCATCGACCTACAATCAGGGAACGATGCTGGGTGCTGCAGTTCTGCTGTATCGTCATTATAAAGATAATAGGTATAAGCAGGATGCCGACCGTATTCTGGCATTTGCAAAGCGCGAGTTGTGCAATGAGTATGGTGTAGTGCATGTATGCCAGAATGCTGATGGTGACTTTCAGGGCTTCAAGGGTATCCTGATGCGATATGCAGGTTTGTATGCACGTGAATTTCAGGATGCTGATACGCAGAAATGGCTTATAGGTAATGCTTTTCATGCATATAATAACCTGAATTCGCAGTCGTTTGGTCATTCAGCCTGGCAGACTAAATCTGCTGAGGACTATCAGTATAATGGTGTAGATTATAGTTCGTCGGCCTGTGCCTTTGGTGCTTCTACAGCTCTCACAGCAGCTTGCGCTGTCCCTCTCGATTATACCTATGGTGATGATACAGCTATACGCGAGTGTGCTGTTGTGGCTGATGGCAACCAAGTTGGTAGCGATGCGCGATGGTACACCTTGCTGGGAACGTCGGTAGATATTCCACAGCAGAGTGGACTATATATTCATGATGGCAAGAAACACATTATCAGAAAGAATTGATAACAAACAAAATAAATCATATCATCAAATGAAAAGAGTATTCATCAAACAATCAATCTTGACAGTCATGCTATTGGCTGCGTCGCAGGTACACGCTTTTGATGCGAAATCCCTGAGTTATAAACTATCATTGAAGCAGCCAGGTAACAAGGCTGTTACATATCTGCTTACGAGAAACGGGCAGAATCTGTCAGCATCGGCCGAACTACCCGTAGCCGTGTCAGAAAAACTTGTTCCAGAGGGAAAGGACCTGCGTATTGTTGTGACGCTGAAAGCCAAGAAGCGTGTGTACTTCAACTTGGGCGTGAGCGCACATACTGAGTATCAGACAGATAACTGCGATTTCTACCTGCCAGGTTTCTGGTATCATAAAAACCTGCGTTCGCCTCGCGAGGCTCCATCGTTTCATACATCTAAGAGTTGGAACTTTCGCGAAGACCGTCTGTCATCGCCATTAACCGGCGTGTACGATAGTCGTTCTGGTGGTACACTTACTGTGTTGCGTCATGTGGATAATCGGGCCGAAGCACTTTCTACCCATCAAGAGGGTGAAATAATATTAGGTGGTAAAACCTCGATAGGCTATCTAGGATTTGACAACGAGAATGGGTATGCATCGCTTACTTTCGGTTATCCTTGGGTGGAGACTCCAAAACGTTATATCCGAAAACTCACACTTGTTGATCCTGCCACCACTTTTGCCTGTCTTGAAGCTGGCGAACAGCAGTCGCTGACATGGCTTATACACGAGAACGAGGCAAAAGACTACGGTCAGTTTGTAGCCGATACATGGAGCTATTGTATGGATTGTGTCAATCCGCAACCTCTCAATCCACTATATTCGTCAGAGCAAATGAAGGCTCAGATGGCCAACTATTTCCGTAAATCCTATGTAGATAAGTATGCACTGAAGTATCATTCAGGTTCAAATCTGCGTTGCGACGACTGTCTGCCTGCCGACCATGTGACACTTGGCTTTGTAGGTCGTGTGCTGCTAAATGCCTTCAACTCATTAGAGTATGGCGAGCAGACCGGTGAGAAGGAACTGGTGGATATGGGAAAGGCAATATTCGACAGTTGGCTACAGTATGGTTTTACTGCTAGGGGCTACTTTAAGGAAGATATGCGCATAAGTCATGGTATTCCCAATGATGAAGACTGTGTTCATAGCATCCGTCAGCAGTCGGAGGCTGTATATGCTGTACTTCACTACTTGAATTATGAGAAGCAGCATGGTCGCCAGCATAAAGATTGGGAACAGAAGATGCGCACATTACTCAATCAGATGCTGCTATTGCAGAAGTCGGATGGCAGTTTCCCTCGTAAGTATCGTGATGACAACAGCGACTTTGATGCCTCAGGTGGCTCTACCCCTAGCGCCACATCAACACTGGTGATGGGATATAAGTATTTTGGTGATAAGCGCTATCTTAATGCAGCAAAGCTTACCGTTGACTATCTCGAAAAGAACATCATATCAAAGAGCGACTATTTCTCATCTACACTCGATGCTAACTGTGAGGATAAGGAAGCAGCAATCAGCGCTGTTACGGCAACCTATTATCTGGCAATGGTTACAAAGAAACAGGAGCGTCAGCACTATATAGATCTCTGTCGCCAGGCTGCATACTTTGCTCTTTCGTGGTATTATACGTGGGATGTTCCTTTTGCCAAGGGCCAGATGCTGGGCGATCTTGACTTCAGGAGTCGTGGCTGGGGTAATGTGTCGGTAGAGAACAATCATATTGATGTGTTTGTATTTGAATTGCCTCATATCGTAAAATGGTTGGCCAGCGAAACAGGTGAAAAGCGATTCAGTAAGATGTGCGAGGTCATCGAATCATCGCTTTGTCAGTTGCTGCCAACTGAAGAGCGTAAGTGTGGTATTGCCGTGCCAGGGTTCTATCCCGAAGTGGTTCAGCACACAAATTGGGACTACGGCAAAAACGGCAAGGGATACTATAACGACATTTTTGCAGCAGGATGGACTGTTGCATCGCTTTGGGAGCTCTATTCTCCCAAGAGGACAGCCGATTTCCTTAAATAACAGGTCAATATTTCTGTTATACACCCCTATTAAGTGCCTTATTCGTAACTTGTTGATAATCAGTGTGTATTGAATGTGTAAGAGTAGATTGCATGTTATACAATTGGTATTAAATGACAGATAATGACTTAATAGGGGTAACTTTGCACCGAAAATCAATCAAAGCTAACAAATAAACAAAAAAACAATGAAACAACAACTATCCAAATTCTGTCACTTCTGGTTGCCTGCAGGCTCTGTGATGCTTTGCAGCTTGACTATGTTGATGGCTGCACCGTTGTTGCCAACGGCTCCTGCAGCTATGGCACAAAGCGTTCAGACAAATCAGGTGACAGGTCTCGTAACTGATAAGCAGAAAGAACCGCTTATTGGTGTAACCGTTACGCTGGTAGGTACTGAAACCCGTGCTATTACCGATGCTGATGGTATGTTTAAAATCAGTGTACCCTCAAAGAGCGGTACAACGTTGGAGTTCAATTATATTGGATTTGCCAGCAAACAAGTAAAAGTAAATGGCTCTCGTCTTATCAATGTAATGATGGAGGAGGAAACCAATGAGTTTACCGAGGTAGTAGTTACTGGTTATACCAGCCAGAAAAAGGCATCTATCATCGGTGCTATCGAGACTATCAAACCAGGTGAATTACAGTTCGGTTCTACGCGTACATTATCTAATAACCTAGCTGGTAAACTGAGTGGTGTGATAGGTGTTCAGCGTTCTGGTGAACCTGGCTATGATGACTCAAACTTCTGGATTCGCGGTATTTCTACATTCTCGGGCAACAATAAGCCTTTGATACTGGTTGATGGTGTGGAGCGCGATCTGGACAATGTAGATGTGGCAGAAATCGAATCATTCTCGATACTGAAGGATGCTTCGGCCTCTGCAATGTATGGTGTTCGAGGTGCTAATGGTGTGATTGTTATCACCACCAAGCGTGGTAAGATAGGCGCACCACAAGTTAGTTTCCATCTTGAGCACTCTATTAATCAGCCAACCAAGTTGCCAGAGTTCCTGAATGCAGCCGATTATATGAGTTTGCTTAATGGACTTGCTACTCAGGATGGTGTGGCACTGCCGTTCACTCAGCAGCAGATCGACCGTACACGTTCAGGTTATGATCCTGACTTATATCCAGACGTAAACTGGGTAGATGCAATCACCAAAGATTATGCTTATACCACTCGCGGAAATTTGGAGGTAAGTGGTGGATCAGACTTCTTGCGCTACTCGATTGTTGCATCTTACTTTAAGGAGACAGGTTTGCTGGAGCAGGATAAGAGTCTTATTTTCGACAACTCAACCAATAACCAACAGTATAACTTGCGTACTAACATAGATATGGATGTGACCAAGACAACATTGCTGCGTGTCAACATTGGTGGTAATCTTAACCGATTCAAAAAGCAGCGTTGCGATACTAATGCTGCTTTCGGCGAAGCCTTCCGCACATTGCCTTTCGTGCATCCAACCCGCTATAGTGATGGTGCCATACCTGTGATCTCTAATCGTGCCAACCCTTGGCGTACGGTTACACAGCAGGGTTATGACTTCATTACTTCGAGCAAGATCCAGACCTTGTTTAGCGTTGAGCAGGATCTGAAGATGATTGTTCCAGGACTTAAGGCAAAGGCATTATTCAGTTTTGACCGTTGGAATCGTAGCCGTCGTAGCCGTACGGCTAAGCCTGCTACAGTGTTTCCTGCTACAGGTCGTGACGAAGAGGGTAACCTGATTTATTCTCAGTTTGAGGCTGGCGACGAGTCGCTGGGCAACGAGCAGGGTAAAGAGTATGGTAACACCCGCGTGTACTTTGAATCCGACCTGATGTACAGCCATCGTTTTGGTAAGACTGATGTAGACGCTATGTTGCTTTACAACCAGCAGGCCTACGATGATGGTAGTATTCAGGACTATCGTAAGCAGGGTATTGCCGGTCGCTTGTCGGCTACCTATGACAATCGCTATGTAGCTGAGTTCAACTTCGGATACAATGGATCAGAGAACTTTGCAAAGGGCAAGCGTTTTGGATTCTTCCCATCAGTGGCTGTAGGATGGTTGCTTAGTGAAGAACCATTTATGGAGACACTAAAGCCCATCTTCCACAAGATTAAGTTCCGTGCCAGCATCGGTCAGGCTGGTGACGATAATATCGGTGGTCGTCGCTTTGCTTATCTAGGCACCCTAATAACCGATGCACAAGGTTATATATGGGGAACAACAGGTCAGCGCAATTATAACCGCGATGGTGCAAAGGGTATCACCGAAGGTGAAATTGGTGTGGATAACCTGACATGGGAAACAGTAACCAAGAGCAACCTTGGTGTAGAATTAGGTTTGTGGAACATGCTTGACCTCAATGTTGATATCTATCGTGAGCAGCGTGAGAATATATTTATGGAGCGTAATATCATTCCTACACAGACGGGTTTTGTAAAAGCTCCATGGGCTAACTTCGGTAAAGTTTCTAATCATGGTTTTGAGTTGACACTCAACTTCCACAAACAGTGGAATAAGGACTTCTTTACATCAGCTTATGGTAACTTTACCTATGCCAAGAACCGTATTGAAGAAAAAGACGAGCCAGAAGCACTGAAAGGCACACATCGCTCTGCAACAGGCCGCTCGATGAATGAACTATGGGGCTTGACTGCCGAGCGCTTGTTTACATACGAAGACTTCAATGAAGATGGTTCGCTTAAGGATGGTATTCCTTCACAAGAGGGTATTGGTGCAGCCAAACTACATCCTGGTGATATCAAGTATGTCGATGTGAATGGTGATGATGCTATAACCGAAGCCGATGAAGGCTTTATCGGTGGTACTGTCGATCCACGTATCGTATATGGTTTCGGTGGTGTTATCAGCTATAAGAATGTCGACTTTAATTTCTTCTTCCAGGGTGCTGGAGATATGTATCGTGTAATCGGTGGTGCACCTTACTTCCTGCCTGGTGGTGGTACTACCACCGAGGGTAATGCCTATAGCTATAAGTTGGAAGATCGTTGGACCGAGGATAATCAGGACCCATACGCATTCTGGCCTCGCCTGACCTATGGCCCCAATGTGAACAACTATCGTAGTTCTACATGGTGGAAGAAGGATATGAGTTTCCTACGTTGTAAAACTATCGAAGTGGGTTACACATTCCCCAAGACATGGCTTCAGAGCTTCTATGTGAAGAGTTGTCGTGTATTTGTGAGTGGTAATAATCTGTTCTGTCTCTCTGCATTTAAGATGTGGGATCCTGAGTTGGATACCAACGATGGTCTGAAATATCCAATGAACCGTTCTGTGATGTTCGGTATCGACATTAACTTTTAGTTTATAGTTTATCGTTATGAAGAAGAAACTTCTATATATTTTCTGTGCTATCAGTGCACTTAGTGGCTCGTTAGTGTCATGTTCAGACTATCTTGACAAGGAACCCGACACAGAGCTTACCACCGAAATGGTGTTTGAGAATCGAGATAAGATATATCAGTGGCTGGCCTATGTCTACAACATTATCCATACCCCCGACAAGTGGGCACTGACAGCTGATGGTTATGAGGTGTTTGCCGACGATCTTACCCCCTCTGCCCGTTGGCAGCAGTGGGACTGGAATAAGGTTATTCCAAAGATATTCGGCCAGTGGACTATTAACTCGCAGTGGGGAGGTGAATACTGGCACATGATGCCACGTTATATTCGCCACGGATATATCTTCAACAATATGGTGAAGGCTATGCCAGATCACGATCTGCCACAGTCAGAGATTGACAATATGAAGAACGAGGTGAAGTTCCTTACTGCTTATGCCTGGTGGCAGATGGCTGAGAACTATGGTGGTATCCCCTTTAAGCCTGATTACATCGCACCTACCGACTTTGATCTTGCAGACTTGATGGTTGGTCAGTCTAAGTTCGACGATGTGGTTGACTATTGTGATAAGCAGATGCTTGAGGCCGCTATGGCACTGCCTGCTGTATATGATGATCCATCTAAGTACGGTCGTGTCAATCGTATCATGGCACTTACTGTTCGTTCACGTATGCTGCTCTTTGCAGCCAGTCCACTGGTTAATGGCAATCCATGGTATGTAGATTATAAGAACGATAAGGATGAGCAGATATTCAATCCTGTTTATGACCCACAGAAATGGGTGCGTGCCGTTGATGCCCTGAAACTTTGTATCGATGAGGCCGAAAAGGCTGGGTATGCCCTCTATACAGAACTTGGTCCCAATGGAGATATTGATCCATTTATGTCAACCTATAATGTGCACATTAAGCGATGGAGTGAGGGCAACCATGAGATTACTTTCCCTGTGACTAAGGATGATTACAGTTATAAGGATACCTATCTTCGTGTGGTTAGTGTACGTGAGTATGGTGGCGGTAATGGCCTGGGTGTTTACCAGGGACTTGTTGATGCCTTCTTTACACGAAATGGTCTGCCTATCACCGATCCTAACTCTGGTTATGTAGAGGATGGAATGTCGACAGCTATTGACAACCGTTCAGATATAACCAATTGGGAATGGGGAACAGGTAAGCCTGGTGAGATCACTGCTCGTGGTACTTATAATATGTATTGTAATCGTGAACCACGCTTCTATAATGCTGTATCATTCCATGGTGCATGGTTGGCCGTTGGTAATCGAAAATATAACTTCTTCTACAATGGTCGCGATAATGTTCAAACTTCATCGCCTCATGATGCCCCGCAGAATGGCTATTTGGCACGTAAAGGCCTGAATGTACTCGACAACTATCTGACAGGTTCGGTTACTTCGCGTCAGGGCTTCACCTATCGTCTGGCTTTCACTTATCTGGATTATGCTGAGGCTGTAAACGAGTGCTATGACAACAGTGCTTCGCGTCAAGAGGCTTTGGAATACTTGAATCGTATTCGTGTTCGTGCAGGCGTTCGTCAGTATACGACTGCCGACGTAAGTGAAATGGATGAGAATTATATCCATGTGGATGATACACAGGCCGAACTGCGTCGTGTGATTCGAGCCGAACGTCGTGTAGAGCTCTGCTGTGAGAACAACCGTTGGTATGATATCCGTAGATGGATGGACGCTGAGAACATTCCTGAGATGTGTGGTGATGACTATGGTATGAACTTCCAGGGTAGTAATGCTAACGAATTCTTTAAGCGAACAGTTTTCCAGACTCGTATTTGGAAGCGCCAGTATTACTGGATGCCAATCTATATTGACGAGTACGAGAAAAACCCCAACCTGCGCGAAGCTCCATTCTGGATTAATTAAAATGAATTAGTAATAATCGAAAGAAAAAGTGCAAATATGAGAAAATATGCTTTATTTTTCAGTGCTTTGTGCACGGCGCTATTGCTGGTATCTTGTAACAAGGATCCGGAGTACTTCACTCTGGAAAACTATCCCGATGAGATGCATGTAAAATGTTCTGTTGAGGAGATTATTCTCAATAAGGGTATTTCAGACCAGACTGCTGTTACCTTTACATGGGATGCAGCTTCTAGTCCGATATCAACCGATGATGTAGTGACTTATAAGATGTGTCTGTATCCTACAACTCAGAAGAATAATAAATCGGCATATATTGATCTGGGTACTAACCTGACATGTTCGCTCACCCATGATGAACTGAACTCAATGATGGCTCAGTGGGCACTACCAGGCCAAGCTGTCAATGTGACTGCCCAAGTGTTGGCTGTCTTTAACAACGAGCTGCATTACCTCAAGCCAGAGGTATCTACTGTTGAGTTTACAGTGACTGGTTATGAGAAGTATCCACAATATCTCTATATGCAGATAACTACTGATGATGGTCAGCAGGTTTCGCAGCGTCTGGAGCAGCGTCAGTTGGGCACAGGTATTTATGAGGCATCGTTTGAGATGGTTCCATGTAACTATCATATTACCACAACTACTGATAGTTATCCTGCATACGGCATGGCAAGTGGGGATACTACAGAACAGATGGAATACGTTACTGATGGCGATATTCGTGATTTCAGATTTGACGGTATAGGTAAGCGTACTGTCATTGTGGACACTAACAATGGTTACAATGATTGTCGTGTGCTTGATATTGTTCAGCTGCCAACACCTGGGCAGATATGGATTTGCGGTAACGGCTGTTCGGTTGGTTGGAATACTAATACCTCTACTGGTAGATTGGAGATGGTAGGTACAGCTCGTGAACCTTATTACTATGCATGGACAGGCGAGTTTATTGCTGGAGGTGAACTCAAGATTGGTGTAGGAAACAGCTGGGGTGATCCTTTCTTCTTCGCTCCTGAAAACAATGCTGATCCTTTGACCGATCATCGTTTGTCAACATTCCGTTATCAGGATAATGGGGGTGATGTAAAATGGGTTCCTTCTGTAAGCGGACGCTATACATTTACACTATGTCTGTTGGCCACAGATATGTGGACAAAATTTGAACCTGCAAATTAAGATTGTTGTGAATAATATGATAATTAAACCGTTATTTAGCTTGATGCTGGTTGTATGCACCTTCTATGGTGCATACGCCAGCAATGGCTCTCAAACCTATCATAACCCTGTTATCAGCTACAGTTTGCCAGATCCTACTGTAATCAGGGCTGCTGATGGTTTCTTCTATCTGTATGCCACCGAGGATACGCACAATGTCCCTATATATCGTTCGAGGGACCTTGTGAATTGGCGTTTCGTAGGTACAGCCTTCAACGACAAGACACGTCCTATGGACTATTGCCCTAGAGGAGGTATCTGGGCACCGGATATCAATTACGTCAATGGCCAGTATGTGCTCTATTACTCGAAATCGGAGTGGGGCAAGACTTGGGAATGTGGTATTGGTGTGGCTGTCAGTGACCGTCCAAATGGTGGATTTCATGATGCCCATAAATTGTTCATATCTAGTGAGGTGGGTATTGAGAACTGCATAGACCCTTTCTTTATTCAGGATGATGGTCATAATTATCTGTTCTGGGGCTCATTCCACGATATATATGGAGTAGAACTAACCGAGGACGGACTGGCTGTAAAAGAAGGATGTGAACCCAAAAAGATAGCGGGCGGACTAATAGAGGCGACCATGATTGTTAAGCATAATGGTTATTACTATCTGATAGGTTCTGCGGGTAGTTGCTGCGAGGGTGCTAACAGTACTTATCGAATGGTTGTGGCCCGCTCGCGAAACCTCTTTGGACCTTATGTGGATCGTAATGGTCGTACTGCAATAGGTGACAATTTCTCTATGTTGCTTGGCAAGAGTCCTGAGGTTTATGGTCCTGGCCACTGCTCTGAGTTTGTACAGGATGATGCTGGTCAAACCTGGGTGCTCTATCATGGTTTTCAGGCAAATGATGTAGAGGCAGGTCGTGTAACTTATCTAGATCGAGTAGAGTGGGGTACTGACGGTTGGCCATATATCAAAAACCAGGAGCCTTCGACTGAGGCGGATGTACCGCTTTTTGGTGATGCTGCCGGGGTTGAGGGGGTGACTGCTGACAATAGTTATATCTTTATGCCAACAGAGAGTCGACAGATGATTCGTGTTGATGCTCCGTTTGATGACTCTTTCAGTTGGCAGCTTATTCAGATGAACGGTATGACGATCGGGAAAGGAAACGCATGCCATACTGCCATCATCGATACCAGTCGTATTGCGTGTGGACCATATTTTGTAAGACTCAGTGGTAAAACAGGCGTTAAGGTCGAGAAACTGATGAAGTTGTGACCTTTCTTGTCAGACGATCAATAGGCACTTAATGACTTTATGCGAGTCATTAAATGCCTATTGGTGTATATCAGAGTTAATTATTGTTATATTTTGAATTGACATGGTGTTTTGTTAGTTTTTTATCTTTAACTTTGGCTGCAATTAACGAAAGTACTGACTAAATGAGGATAAAACATTACATACTGATATCTTTATTGGTATCGTTTTTCTTGCCAGTTAATGCAGCCTTGGACGAGGCTACTACCGATTGGCTGAACAAGCTTGATGCCAGTCTTGCTAAACGTAGTTATTACGAGAAGTTGCGTGTTGATCGTATTCAGAAACTAAAGGATGGTTTGGCTGCGTCAAAAGCTGAGGGCAAGGAGTTCGACCAAATGTATGCTTTATACAATGAGTATAAAAGCTATTGCTATGATTCGGCAAGACATTATTCGTACGTGTGTCTTGATTTGGCCACCCGTCAGCATAATGGTCAATACATAGCACAATCTAAGTTGGCTATTTCGTTCTCGCTGATTTCGGCTGGTATACTGAGTGAGGCTCAGGATGTAATTAAGACCATAGACCAGAAGGCTCTTAATGATAGTTTGTTGCGTGAGTATTATGAGATAAATAGTCAGTTGTGGAGAAGTATGGCTGACTATGTAAGAGAAGATCCGTACTATACCAAGTATATCACATGGAGTAATGCTTATTTGGACTCTGTAAAACAGATATCTACTCCAAACTCATGTCTTTGGTGGTCGGTTACTGGTTCACGCCAAATGCGCGATCATGAATACCAAAAAGCACTTGAGTCATTTGAGAATGTGCTAAAGGATTGTGGAGACGACCTGCATCTTAGAGCCAAGACAATGGCAGAAATGGCATGGGCTCATATATGGTTGGAGCATGAAAACAAGGCGATAGCTTACTTCGCACAGTCGGCTATTGCTGATAATGAAACAGCTACCCGTGAGATAACTGCTCTTTACCATTTGTCGCGTTTGATATTTAAACATGGCGAACAAGAAAGGGCCAGTGCTTATGTTCATCAGGCATTGGAAGATATTAATTTCTACGGAACACGTTTGAGAAAGGTGGAGATAAATGATATATTGCCTATAATAGAGCAAGATCGTTTTGATGTGATGCGAGGACAGCGTAACTGGCTCTTTGTGGTATCTGCACTTTTTGTGATTCTGCTATTAGGTTGCTTGTGGAGTTATTGGATGATTCGTAAGAAAAACCAAAAACTAACAGAAGCAAGAGAAACCATTGCCGGACAGTTGGAGCAGCTGAAACGTAGCAATCTACAGCTGCAAGAAGATGATAAGATTAAGAACGCATATATCGGACGTTCATTCTACACGAACGCAGAATTTATAGCTAAACTTGAAAAGCTATATATGACCATCGATCGTAAGATAGCTGCCCGACAGTTTGAGGATTTACGTTCGATGATGAAACTTTCTAATCTGAATACAGAACGTGAGAATATGTATGAGGCTTTTGATCAGACATTCCTTAAGTTGTTTCCCGATTTTGTAGAACGTTACAATGCTTTGTTTGAGGAAAAAGACCGTAAGATGCCAGCCAACGAACACTCTTTAACTTCAGAAATGCGTATATTTGCGCTGATACGATTGGGTATTAACGATAGTGAGAGGATAGCAAAGTTCCTGGATTATTCTGTACACACTGTAAATACATATAAGACTAGAATAAAGAACCGTTCTACAGTGGATAATGAGCAGTTTGAAAGCGTTATTATGGAAATATAAACGATTATCAAGCATATATTTCTATTATACAATTGTATGGTCTAATAACAAGGAAGTCGTTGATTATCAGCGACTTCCTTATTGTATAATGTGATATTCGTTATACTTTCACTTACTTTCTTCGTTAAGTGCGGTATTAGCCGTACCTTTGTCCAAGAAAATTTAAGAATAACTATATTAATATGAAACGTATTTTTACATTATTACTTGTTCTGCTGGGCCTTAACTCGGTCTGGGCTCAGAACATTAATCCAATGGCTCATCCTGATGCCGTTGTCAGGTCGGGCAAAGCGCGCTTTACGGTATTGACTCCTGAGATGATTCGTATCCAGTATAGCGATCGTGCACTTTTCGAAGATCGTGCTACCTTTGCAATTGTTAATCGTCGTCTGCCTGTTCCAGAGTTTACTGCTGAAGAGAAAAATGGCTATTTGGAGATTAAAACATCAGCTCTTACTCTTATATATAAAATAGGTGGAGTAATAGATGGTCGTCATCCTTCTGCTGATGTGTTGAATATCAGTTTTGATTTAAATGGACGAAGGGTTCTCTGGTATCCAGGTAAGGATGATGCACTCAACCTGAAGGGAACTACACGTACCCTTGACGGACAAATAGGTGACAATAAGCGTCAGGAATTGGAGAATGGATTGTTGTCTAGAGCTGGATGGAGCATCATTGATGAGTCGCCACTTGCTCGTCGTGGTGATGGATCAACTACTTTCGTTTTTGATAAGCAGGTAGATGGTATTGATTGGGTGGCTGAACCTGTAGATAAACAGGCCATCGACTGGTATTTCCTTGGTTATGGTCATCAGTATAAGAAAGCCCTGGGTGATTATATTAAAGTGGCTGGTCGTCAGCCTATGCCTCCACTCTATGTGCTGGGTTATTGGTACAGTAAATACCAGCGTTACACCTCGGATGAGTTCATGGAGATAGTGAATGATGTGAAGCATTTCAATATTCCTATGGATGTGATGATATTCGACATGGATTGGCATACACAGGGATGGACAGGTTGGACTTGGGATCGTACAGCGATTCCCGATCCGGAAGGTTTGATAGACTGGATGCATAAGAATGGTTTGAAGGTTTCGCTGAATCTGCATCCTGCTGATGGTGTGGATGATGATGAAGACTTCTTTGATAATCTTCGTGTAGATATGGGATTGGACAAGCAGACCAAAGTAGTACCCTGGAATCTTAGCGATGGACGTTTCTACCATAATATGTTTAAAAACATTATCCGTGCTCGTGAGCGTCAGGGTGTAGATTTCTGGTGGCTTGACTGGCAGCAGAACCTTACTAGTAAGTATGTAGATGGATTGGGCGAGACTTTCTGGTGTAATCACGTATTCTATAATGATATGCGTTTGAATCGTCCTGATCGTCGTCCTCTGATCTTCCATCGTTGGGGTGGATTGGGTAGTCATCGTTATCCAATTGGATTCTCGGGTGACTCCTTCACAACATATGGTACACTGGCATGGCAGCCATATTTTACTGCAACAGCATCAAATGTCGGCTTCGGCTATTGGGGACATGACTTAGGAGGACACCAGCAGACTGGAGGAAACGATCCTGAGATATATCTCCGTTGGATGCAGTTTGGTGTGTTCACTCCGGTATTCCGCACCCATGCTACCAATTGGGAGGGAATAGAGCGTCGTATCTGGAAGTACGAGAACTTCCCCTCGCTGCTAGAGACGGTAAAGTTGCGTTATGCACTGATGCCTTATATCTACACTGCAGCTCGTCAGGCTTACGATACTGGTGTCAGCTTGTGTCGCCCACTTTACTATGAGTGGCCTGAGCATAACAATGCGTATCTTTTTGAGGATGAATATATGTTTGGTGATGATATTCTGGTTGCGCCTGTGGTAACCAAACCAGAAAGTGATGGAATGACCGCACGTCGTACATGGTTGCCAGAGGGACGTTGGTTTGATGTATGTAGAAACAAGGTAGTAAGTGGTAATCGTATCTTAACCGATCGCTATGCTATGGAAGAGATTCCCTACTTCTTCCGTGCTGGTAGTGTGATAGTGAATAATCCTCCTGTAATGAATCTGAATACACGTCCTGACCGTTTGATATTGAAGGTCGTTCCTGGTGGAAATGGAAATACTTCGCTTTATGAGGATGAGGGTGATACCGAGGGGTATAAGCATGGGGCTTATACTACAACTGCCATAAGTCATGAGGGTAATACGTTGACAATACATCCACGAGTGGGTAAGTTCCCCGGTATGCCAGAAGCTCGCTCTTATACGGTAGAGTTCCTGTCTGTGAATCGCCCATCATCTGTTGTCGTTGATGGCAGTCAAGTTGACAACTCTTCTTGGGAATATCAGGAGAATAGCCGTGTGCTGACGGTGAATATACCCCGCACATCGTGCCAGAAGAAAATATTGGTGACAATTAAATAATTCTAGTTGTATGAAAAGAGTATATATGATGATAGTTGGACTGGTTGCATGTATAACCATGTCTGCCCAGCAGTATCAGGAACTATGGATAACAGGTTCAGCAGTTCCTGGTGGTGCGCAGAAGTTGATAAAAGTAAGTGATAACGACTTTAAGTATGCCGGTCGATTACAGGCTGGTGAGTTGCGAATCTCTACTACAAAGAAGGTACGTAAGGGTTCTGTCTGTCTTGTGCCGAATCAGCTTGATGCTAATATTGTCAATAATGGAATAGGATACACTGAATCTTCCGATGTAAAGAATGCTGCTTGGCAGGTCGTGGTGAGCGAAGATCGTTATCGTTTCCATATTGATACGGATAAAAAGCAATTGAGTGGCGAACTGTTTCAACCATGGGGTGAGCTGTTTTTGGCTGGTGGTGCAACTGAAGTAGGCTGGAAATCAGAAGGTCACATGATATTGATGAAACAAAGTCTGGATAATCCTTGTGTTTGGACTTGGGAGGGTGAACTGAAACGTCATCCCGAGGTGGAGGAACCAGCTAGCTTTAAGTTCCAAGGGCAGGATCGTTGGCACCCAAAAGCTATTCATCCTTATGTTCAGGGAGCTGATATCTTGACTGATAAACGTTTCCGTACAGGAGGTGCTGACACAAAGTGGACTTTGTCAAGTGAAGGACGTTACCGTATAAAGGTTGATCTGTTCAATGAAACAGTCCAGGCAGAATTAGTAAAGTGATTATTTGATAGATAATTAGTTAATTGTTAGTAGTTATGACTTTAAGAGTCAGTTTTTTCCTAGGAAGTCTGGCCGTTGCATCACTTGCAATGGCTCAGGCTTCATTTATTACAAATGATAGTGTGGCTGTGTTCTATCCTCCTCACTATGATGCTAAACAACATCAGCCATCACCGATTTTCGAACGTGAACCTATTGCCGTAAACCAACTTTCGACAGATTGGCCCTTGCGTGTGTTTTTCAGTCAGAAGGGCGGGCGTAGTATTGCTACAATCGATATAAAAGACGATGTAGACTTCTATGGTACAGGCGAGGTGACTGGCCCTTTACGCCGCAATGGTCGTACTATAGAATTGTGGAACATAGATACGCCAGCGTATGGAGTAGATGGTGGCTCACATCTCTATCAGAGTCATCCATGGGTGATGGGATTAAGAAAGGATGGCACTGCCTTTGGTATTATTGCAGACAATACATGGCGCCAGAAGATAACTACAGACGATCACTTGGTAACTTTTGATAGCGAAGGACCTGCTTTTCGTGTGTTGATTATTGAGCGCGAGAGTCCACAGGCGCTGATGCAGGCCTTGGTCAATCTTACAGGCACAATGTCATTGCCACCTTTATGGTCGCTTGGATATCACCAGTGTCGCCATACTTACTATCCAGATGGCAAGGTGATGGAGATAGCCGACCAACTGCGTCGCCATCGTATTCCTTCTGATGTTATTTGGATGGACATTGATTATATGGATGGTTACCGTATCTTCACGTTCGACCCCAAAGGATTTGAAAATCCCAACAGACTGAATGACTATCTGCATCAAAACAACTTCAAAACGGTCTATATGATAGACCCTGGTGTAAAAGTGGAGAAAGGCTACTTTGTTGATGATCAGGGAACAGCTGGTGACTATTGGGTGAAAGACCGTAACGGAAAAGCTTTCGAGGGTAATGTATGGCCTGGCGCATGCCATTTCCCCGACTTTACTCGCCCAGAAGTACGTACATGGTGGGCTACTCTCTATAAGGATTTTATGGCCAAGGGTGTGGACGGCGTGTGGAACGATATGAATGAACCTGCAGTATTCGGGCAGCATGAAAATACCATGCCTGGCGATAATCAACATAAAGGTGGTGATGGACTAACTTCTGGCTCTCATCTGCGTTTCCATAACGTATTTGGATTAAATATGGTTCGTGCTAGTCGGCAGGGACTGCTTTTAGCTAATCCTCAGAAACGCCCTTTCATACTGTCGCGTTCAAACTTCCTTGGTGGACATCGTTATGCTGCTACATGGACGGGGGATAATCTCTCTGCTCCCGATCACATGAAACTTAGTATACCAATGTCGCTGACACTTGGTCTTAGTGGCCAACCATTTAATGGACCTGATATAGGTGGATTCTGTGAGAACTCCAATGGTGAATTGGTTGCGCAGTGGACAGCTATAGGTGCCTATTTCCCATTTGTACGCAATCACAATACAAAAGGCACTATCCCACAGGAACCATGGGCCTTTACACAAAAGGTGTTGGACGTTTGTCGGACAGCTATCAATCGTAGATATATGCTGATGCCTTACATCTATACCTGTTTCCGCGAGGCAAGTATTAATGGCATGCCAGTAATGCGTCCATTGTTTATGAATGATCCCAAGGACCTGAGTCTGCGTAAGGAGGATCGTGCTTTCCTATTGGGTGGTGATCTGATGATTCGTCCACAGTGGGCAACAGATGTGGCACAGCCTGATGGTGGAAGTTGGCAAAGACTTACACTCGAGGCAAACACAGATAGCTATCAGGCAGAACTGCGTCAGCGTCCAGGTTCAATCATTCCTTTGGCAAATCTGGCTCAGAGTACAGCAGAGATGAGTACCGACTCGTTGACCCTGTTGGTATGCGTTGACCGTGATGGACGTGCTGAAGGCTTTCTGTATGAGGATGAAGGTGACGGATTCGGTTATCAAAAAGGCCAATATCGTCTTACGGAACTGAAGGCCGTAAAGGAAAAGAAACAGTTGAAAGTTACTCTTCGTAAAAAAGAAGGCATGATGCCAGAAACTGACCGTAAAATACGTATAGGATATGTGTATGGTGGTCGTGTGCAATACAGTACTTGGAAAACTGGTGATGAAATAACGATATCCATATAATATTAATTAAAAAACTATTTCTAATGAAAAGAATTACTACTTCTTTATTGTGTTCAGTGCTTTTTGGTCTGACAAGTGTCAGTGCATTAGCAATGGAACCTGTTGACGGTGTTTACCAAATTGGTAATGCCGATGATCTCGTTGAATTTGCTGAGAAAGTGAATTCTGGTGAAAACGACGCCAAGGCTGTACTTACTGCTGACATTGATATGAGCGGTAAGACATGGACTCCTATTGGTGACGATGATCATCGTTTTGTTGGTACTTTTGATGGGCAATATCATGTGATTGATCATCTTGTATTCGAGGGTACTGATAAGGTTGGTATCTTCGGAGTTGTCAGTGGTGGATGTATTATCAAGAATCTGACAGCTGGTCCAAACAATGTGATAAAAGGTAATAGCATGGTTGGCGGTATTATTGGTTGCTCTGCAGGAAGCGAATGGGTAACACTTGAGAATGTTGGCCATGAGGGTTATGTCGAAGGTAGCGGTAATAACTGTTGCGCTTTCTTTGGCGTAGTTTTGAATGGCGGTCCAGCTACCAGAATGATTAACTGTTACAATACTGGCAATATTAAGGCTGGAGGAGAAAGTGCCATTATTACCGGCTGGTTTGGCGGTCACGGCAGTGTAGAAGTTAAGGGCTTCTGGAATACTGGTGAAATCCTTGCTGGTGGTGATAATGATAACAAGGCTTTGTGGCGTAATAATTCAGGAATCACCAAGGAGCGCATCTTCAATATTAATAATGATAATGGGGCAACCGTTATCGGTGATGGTGATTTGGCTTCAGGCAAGCTGGCTTTCCAGTTGAATGGTAATGCTGATGCCGGTGCATGGCGTCAGAACCTGGAAGGTGATAACAAGGATAGTCAGCCAACCTTTAACCCTGCCCATGCCTTAGTATATGCCAATGGTGCTCTGCTGTGTGATGCGATTACTCCAAAAGAGGGAACAGAGGTGACATTCTCCAACCATGAAGGAAGCACCATTGACGATCATAACTATGTAGGTGGATTCTGCTCAGTATGTAATAAGATGCAGGACAATTTCTGCGAAGTGGTTGATGGTTTCTATATCATTAATGATGGTGATCAGCTGAACTGGTTTGCTTATAAAGTGAACCAAGGTGAAGGTGAGGCTAATGGTAAACTCACAGCCGATATTGACATGACAGATAAGGCATGGACACCTATTGGACAGGACGGAAAGGACTATAAGGGACATTTTGATGGCCAGGGACATCGTATCAAGAATCTGGTGACTAATGGCGATAAAAATAATCAGGCTCTTTTTGGTCAGGCTGTAGGTGGCGCTATCATCGAGAATGTGATTATCGATCAATCATGTATCATTCAGGGTAATGCTTTTACCGCAGGTATCTTAGGTCATGTTTGGGGCGATGGCGTTATTATACGTAATTGCGGTAACGAGGCAGAAATCAATGGTACCGCACAGAATGCAGCAGGTATCCTGGGCTGCTCAGAGAAGATTGTACACATCTCCAACTGTTACAATACCGGTGATATTAATGGCTTACGAGAGAATGCAGGTATCTGTGCTTGGATGGGTTCGAATAATTCAACCATCAAGAACTGTTACAGCACCGGTATCATTGCTGATGGTCCTGGACTCTGGCGTAATGATGGCGTCAAAGGTGAAAACATGTATCAGATGGATGGCGATCAAGGTACTGCCTTTAGTTTCGAGCAGATGCAGAACGGCGAATTGGCTTACTTGCTCAATGGAAAGCAGAGTACTGAGGTTACATGGTATCAGACGATTGGAACAGATGATCATCCACTACCTTTTGGTACTGCAGTTGTCTATGCTAATGGTGACTTGAAGTGTGATGGTATCACACCGGTAGCAGGTAGTAGTCTTACCTATAGCAATACTGAGGGAGGTAATGTTGCAGCGCACTCATGGAATGTTAAAGGTTTCTGTTCAGAATGTCATACTGTTCAACCCGATTACCTGTCGCCGGTAGATGGCTGGTATGAGCTGGGCAACGCTGACCATCTGAATTGGTTTGCTTATTACGTAACCAAATATGATCAGAGAGTAGATGCTTGTCTGACAGCCGATATCGATATGAATCTCATCGAAGATTTCCCAGGTATTGGTGATGCAACTCATCCTTATTGCGGTACTTTCGATGGAAAGGGACATGTCGTAAAGAATCTGATTATTGATATGCCTGACGAGGCAAGCGTGGGATTCTTCCGTGTTATAACTGCTGGAGCCGATATTGCCAACTTTACCATAGATAATAGTTGTTCTATCAGAGGTAAGAACTTTGTTGGTGCCTTTGTAGGTCAGAGTGTTGGTAATGGTGGCGTTATTCTGGAACAGCTGGGTAACGAGGCTGCTGTAACATCAACTGCACAGAATGCAGGTGCACTTATAGGCTGCAATACCTCAGGCGATATTGTTCTTAATGTAGTTAACTGTTATAATGCAGGAGACATCACGTCGGGCTGGGAAGCTGGCGGATTGTCGGGCTGGTTGGGTAACGATGCCGTTTTGACAAATTGCTATAATATGGGAATGGTTACCAATGGTGAGTCGTTTGCACGTGGTAACAATATACAGATTACCAACTGTTTTGATCCTGTAACAGACTGGCCTGCTCTGCCAGTAAGCCCTATCGAAGACTTTACAAATGGTGTGATTTATCAGAAATTGGCAGATGCAGCTCCTGGTATATGGTTCCTGAGTGCAGAGATAGAAGGTCATCCCGTACTTTATAATACTGGAATATCTACAGGCATAGAAACTATTCGTACAATCGACCTGTTGCAGGATGACGCAGCTGTCTATGATTTGCAAGGTCGTAAGGTATCTGCAAACACCATGCGTAAGGGAGTCTATGTTAAGAGTGGCAAGAAGTTTGTCGTGAAATAAAACTGATGAAGAATTTACTCATAACTCTGCTTCTGCTGGTCGGCATCATTAAGGTGACGGCGGCAGAGGCAGATTTAAACCCGCAAGCTAATCCCGAGGCAGTTGTGATCTCGGGAAAAGCTCGTTTTACTGTACTGACTCCGCGTATGATACGTATTCAGTACAGTTCGTCGGCTAAGTTTGAGGATCGTGCTACGTTTGCTGTAATAAATAGAAATTTGCCAGTACCTCCTTACACCACCCGTGAGGAGGGTGGCTATCTGTATATTGAGACAGAGGCTCTTACACTGCGTTACAAGAAGAACGCGATGATATCTCCTACACTCAGGTCGCCTAATAACCTTAGCATCACGTTTACTCTCAATGGACGCGATGTTATCTGGTATCCTGGTAAAGAGGATGCTCTTAATCTTAAGGGTACGCGTCGTACTTTGGATGGCGGAAGTGGCGACAATTTTCGTGCTGATATGGAAGATGGTATTATATCTCGTGCAGGATGGGCTATCATCGACGAATCGCCTGCTGCCAAACGAGGCGATGGCTCAAATACATTTGCCTTCGAAAAGAAGGTTGATGGTATCGACTGGTTGGCTCAACCAGTCGATGCAAATGCCCTTGACTGGTATTTTATGGGCTATGGACATGATTATAAGGGCGCCATTGGCGATTATATAAAGATAGCGGGACGTCAACCGCTTCCCCCACTTTATGCATTAGGTTACTGGTATAGTAAATATCAAGCATACACACAGCAGGATTTTACCAGTCTGGTGTATGATATGAAGAAGAACGAGATTCCACTCGATGTGATGATATTCGATATGGATTGGCACCTGAGCGGATGGACGGGTTGGACTTGGAACAAAAGTCTGATACCCAATCCTCAAGGCTTGATTTCGTGGATGCATAATCAGGGGGTTAAGGTGAGTCTGAATCTGCATCCTGCTGATGGTGTGGCTAGTCATGAGGAGTATTTCAGTGAGATACAAGCTGATATGAAAATGACAGGCGACCGAGTTCCTTGGATACTCGAGGATTCAACGTTCTATCGTTCTATGTTCAAACATATTATCCGCAAGCGCGAACAGCAGGGCGTTGACTTCTGGTGGCTTGACTGGCAACAAAACCTTACTAGTGAATATACGCAAGGATTAAGTGAGACATTCTGGTGTAACCATGTATTCTTCAACGATATGCGTGTGAATCGTCCCGAACGGCGCCCTCTCATCTTTCATCGCTGGGGAGGTCTCGGTAGCCATCGCTACCCCTTAGGCTTTTCAGGTGACACCTACTCTACATTCGGATCGCTCGCCTTTCAGCCCTATTTTACAGCTACGGCTTCGAATGTTTGTTTTGGCTATTGGGGCCACGACTTGGGTGGACATATCCAGATTGCTCCAACCAATCCCGAGCTGATGTTACGTTGGGTACAGTATGGAGTGTTCTCGCCCATCTTCCGTACCCATGGCTCCAGTCAAGCGGATAACGAGCGTAGGATATGGAAATATGAAAACTTTCCACTAATGCTTGATTGCGTAAACCTGCGCTATCAGCTCATGCCCTATATCTATACTGCTGCACGTCAGGCTTATGATACAGGTATTAGCATATGTCGACCACTATACTATGAGTGGCCTGAGGAGAACGAAGCTTATCGCCAGGAAGGTGAGTATATGTTTGGCGATGATATTCTGGTGTCGCCTGTTGTGACTCCTGTTGATGGTAGTGGTAAAGCTTTCCATAAGACATGGTTGCCTGCAGGACAGTGGTACGATGTGTGTCGACAGAAATTGGTACATGGTAGCCAAATTATAGCCGACAACTATTCGCAAAGCGAGATACCTTATTTTATCAAAGCAGGTAGTATCATTGTTTGTAACCCGTTGATAGAGAATCTGAAGAAACCTGTTCAGCAATTGTTGTTGAAGGTGGTTCCTGGTGCTAATGGCGAGACATTACTTTATGAAGATGCTGGTGATACACAGGACTATATCAATGGTGGATATACTACTACGCTTATTAGGCAGACGCGGACAGACAAGTCCATTGAACTGACGCTGGAACCACGGCAGGGGCAGTTTGAAGGTATGCTCACAGAGCGGGCTTACGAGATAGAACTGATACAAGAAGGTGCTCCACAGACAGTAACTATTAATGGTGCTCCTATGTCCGATTGGCATTTAGACGAAGCTACAGGTAATCTGATTATCACTGTACCTGTTACTGTATGTAATCAGAAACTTACCATTAATGTTGAAAGAGCGTCGTTGGGCATTCATGATATTAATGGTAAGTCGCTTGTGAAAATGAGTTATTACGATTTGCGTGGTAATATGATGTCACGTAAACCTAGCGGACCATATATACAGCGCTGCATTTGGAATGACGGCACAACTACAACACAGAAATTTGTCAAATAAATAATAAATCATGCGGAATTACGTTATACTATTATGTATATGGTGCTTGTTGCAACCTCAAATGGCTTTTGCTCAGAGTTTTTCAAGTCTGTGGGCAGTGGGCAGTGCTATTCCTGAGGGCCAAGCCATAGAGTTGGCCAAAAGACCTGATGGACAGTATCGTTTTGCAGGTACACTAGTAAGCGGTGAATTGAAAATAATGACTACTGAAACATACCAAAAGGGTGTTACCCAGTTTCTCAAACCACAACTAGTTGACTCGTATCTCATCAACAAGGGCCTCACCTATCAGCTGACTAAGGATGAAAATCAGCCAGGCTGGGTGGTTTCGTTTCAGGAGGAATGCTATAGTGTCTTGGTTGACCCTGCCAGTCGTAAGGTAACAGGCGAACTGCTATTTCCATGGAATGAGTTGTTGATAGCTGGTAGCGCCTTTGAAGGTGGTGCTAATGATGTGGAATGGAATCGTGATGCTATGTTATCATTCGAACAAGATCATGATAATCCCTATGTATTCACATGGACAGGTGTTCTTGGTGTTTATGATGATGTGATAGAGCCGGGACGCTTTAAGCTAGAAGGGCAGATGACGTGGGGACCGCGTGAGTTTCATCCTTATCAGCAGGACGAAGATATATTGAATTCAACGCAGATGCGGCGAGGTGGATCTGATACAAAGTGGCGTGTGTCAAAGCAGGGAGTCTATCGTATTGAAGTTGACATCTTCCAGGAGACTATTCATGCTGAATATCTGTCATTAGGGCGCAATGTGAGAGATAATGCTACAGATATTGGGGCAATAGAGGATGCGAGTGATTCGTCTATTTCAGAAATATACGATTTGAATGGAAAGTCTCATCACACGCTCAGACGGGGAGTGAACTTGGTTCGTATGTCTGATGGAAGAGTACGTAAAGTGGTCGTTAACTGATTAATATTGCATATGACTAAGAGATTATTTATTCTAGCTTTGGGCATATTCATCTCATTGGGAGCCATTGCCCAACCAGAGAGGAAGGCCTATATGGTGGCCGACGCTCACCTTGATACGCAGTGGAATTGGGATGTGCAGACAACCATTCGTGAGTATGTGAAACATACCCTCGACCAGAACCTGATACTGCTGAAGAAGTATCCTAATTACATCTTTAATTTCGAAGGTGCTGTCAAGTACAGTTGGATGAAAGAGTACTATCCGCTACAATATGCTGAGTTGAAACGCTATGTGGCTAATGGTCGTTGGCATCTCACAGGTAGTAGTTGGGATGCTAACGAAACCATAGTCTGTTCGCCAGAGTCATGGTTGCGAAACATCCTGTTGGGGCAGACGTTCTATCGTAAGGAGTTTAATACAGAGAGTACCGATGTGTTTCTTCCCGATTGCTTCGGTTTTGGCTATACTCTGCCAACACTCGCTGCTCATTGTGGCTTGATTGGTTTTTCTTCGCAGAAGTTAGTATGGCGCACCAACCCATTCTATGAGGGTGGCAAGCGCTATCCTTATACCATTGGCTTATGGCAGGGAATTGATGGCAGTCGCATTATGATGGCTCATGGTTTTGGCTATTCTGAGCGCTATCGCGATGAAGACCTCTCGCAGAATCAGCAGCTACTTAGTGAGATAGGTGAAAGTCCGCTTAATCAGGCTTATCGTTATTATGGAACAGGCGATATTGGTGGTTCGCCAACCATCGCATCTGTCCGTGCTGTAGAGAAAGGAATTGTTGGCAATGGCCCAATCAAAATAGTCAGTGCCACTAGCGATCAGCTCTATAAGGATTATCTGCCGTTTGGCAAGCATCCTGAGTTGCCTGTGTTTGATGGCGAACTGCCGATGGATGTACATGGCAACGGCTGTTATACCTCGCAGGCTGCTATGAAACTCTATAATCGTCAGAATGAGCACTTAGGTGATGCTGCAGAGCGTTCGGCTGTTATGGCCGATTGGCTGGGCGTTGCCCGTTATCCTTCATCAACTATGACGGAAACATGGCAGCGCTTTATATGGCATCAGTTCCACGATGACCTTACTGGCACCAGTATCCCTAGAGCCTATGAATTCTCTTGGAACGATGAGCTACTGGCGCTTAAGATATTTTCTGATGTATTGACACATAGTGTTTCTGGTGTGGCTGGCAAGATGGATACGCGAGTTGCCGGACAGCCTGTTGTGGTTTATAACAATGAAACCACCCCAGTCCGTGCAATCGCACAGGTTGTTCTGTCAGACAATCGAAATTATAGTGTTGCTGACGCAGATGGCCATAAGGTCGTATCACAGATAGTAGAGCGTAATGGTCACCGCGTGCTGCTGTTCGATGCTGATGTACCAGCAACAGGAATGGCTGTTTATGGTATTAAGGCTTCGGGCAAAAGCAAGATTGCAACCCCTACATCTGGTCGTACCATAGAGTCGTCGCGTTATAAGTTGACTGTCGATGCTTATGGTGATGTGGTGTCTCTGATAGACAAGAATTGCAACCGCGATTTGGTAGCTCCTGGCAAGAGTCTCCGCTTGGTAGTGTTTGATGACTGTCGCTCAGAGGCATGGCCTGCTTGGGAGATTCAGAAGGCTACGCTTGATAAAGATCCTCTGCCTGTTCACGATAGTGTTGAAATATCTATCGAACCAGGAACGCTGTGTCAGACATTAGTGATAAAGAAGAAGTATGGTGAGTCTGATATCGTTCAGCGTATACATCTTTATGAGGGAAATCAGGCAGATCGTATCGACTTTGAGAACGAGGTAGACTGGCGTTCGCTTAATGCCCTGCTCAAGGCTGAGTTCCCGTTAAGTGTCTCAAATAAGGAGGCAACTTACGATATCGGATTGGGTAGTGTACGTAGAGGAAATAATCGCGACAATAGTTTTGAGGTGTATGCACATGAGTGGACAGACCTAACTAATCGTAATGGTAATTATGGTGTGACACTGCTGAATGACTCACGTTATGGTTGGGACAAGCCCAATGATAATACCTTGCGCCTGTCATTATTATATTCGCCAAAGCCTGGTCGAAGTTATACTTATCAGGCTCGTCAGGATTTTGGACATCATGTCTTTACTTATAGTATTGTTGGACATGAGGGTCCACTTGATGCTGTTAATGCCGTTCGCCAGGCCGATAGACTTAACAGTCCGTTGCGTACATTCTATACAGATCGTCATGCAGGTTCTTTGGGCAAGAAGTTCTCCTTTGTTACTTCAGATAATGACTGCGTGATGGTTCGTGCCTTGAAACGTGCTGAGGTAAGTGATGAGTATGTGGTACGTGTTTATGAAATGAGTGGTAAGGGGACTCAGAAGGCGCGCATTACTTTTGCTAGCGACATCGTGAAAGCCGTTGAGGCTGATGGAACAGAGCGTACCCTTAAGCAGACTGAAACAGATGGCCGTTCGCTTCTAGTCGATATAAAACCTTATAGTGTTAAGACCTACAAGGTAGTTCTAGCCAAGCAGAAATATGCGGAAACTGCAGTACAGCCATTGGTTTTGGATTATGATCGTCATTGCTTCAGTTATAACGAGTTCCGTTCTTCTGGCAATTTCGAGGGTGGATATAGTTATGCAGCAGAGTTGTTGCCTGATGAGGGCATTACTTTTGGCGACATTCCATTCCGTTTTGGTGAGAAAGATGCTGCTAGCGGATTGACCTGTAAAGGACAGACAATACAGTTGCCTGTTGATAAGGACTATCGTCATCTATATCTGCTTGCAGCTTCTGACCGTGATGATCGTCAGGCGGTATTTACTGTGGGTGGGAAGCACCAGACCTTTAGCATACCTTATTATACTGGTTTCATTGGACAATGGGGACACGATGGACAGACCACGGGTTATCTGAAAGATGCTGAGGTGGCATGGGTAGGCAACCATCGTCATTCTGCCGAGGCAGACGAGCCATATGAGTTTACCTATATGTTCCGTATATGTCTGGATGTACCTAAGGGGGTGCACGAGATAACTCTTCCTAATGATGAGCATGTGGTTGTGTTTGCTGCTACTTTAGCCAATGATGCGGCTGATGCTATTGCTGCATCACCATTGTTCAAAACTTCTATTCTTTCTGCAGCGCATAATATGGCTTCATCGCCCCAACCTCAAATCAACCTTCTGCGTAATGCTAAGATTACTGCTGTATCTGGCGAGGTGAATAATAGCGAGCGTGCTGATCTGCTGATGGATGGCGACCCAAACACCAAGTGGTGTGATGCACAGGCTGCGCCTAACTATGTGGCATTTGATTTTGGGCAACCTACTACTATCAGTCGCTGGCGCCTGCTGAGTGCTGCTTGCGAGCAGTCGGCTTATATCACACGCACCTGTCTGCTGCAAGGACGTAACAGCGAGACTGAGGAATGGCAGACCTTGGATATGTTTGATGGTAATCGCAATAACTATACGGATCGCAACTTCGCTCCTGCAACTGTGCGTTATCTCCGACTCTTTGTAGTTGCTCCTACGCAGGGTCAGGATTCTGCTGCTCGAATCTATGAGTTTGAGGTGTATTAATAGCTTAACTGTTAAATAGTTATAATACTTTGCAAAAACTTGGTACTTTGTTATACAAGGTACTAGATTTTTGTTTATCTTTGCCGCAGAAATCTTTAAAACGACAAAGAGATGAACATTGAAAATGCAAAGTCACAGATGCGTAAAGGTATGCTTGAGTACTGCGTATTGCTGCTACTCGAGCATCGTCCGTCGTATGCCAGTGACATTATCCAACAACTTAAGAATGCGGAGCTGCTAGTGGTAGAGGGGACGCTCTATCCACTGCTAACCCGACTGAAGAACGACGGACTGCTGCAATACGAGTGGCAGGAGTCTACTCAGGGGCCTCCTCGTAAGTACTATGCCCTTAGCACGGAGGGCGTAAAATTCCTGGAAGGTCTGGATACGGCCTGGCTGGAACTCTCTAACACCATTAATTATCTTAAGAACGTAACACCAAAATTATTAGAATCAAAATGAAAAAGAATATTACCATCAATCTTTGTGGACGTCTGTTCCAAATAGATGAAGATGCTTACGAGTTGCTTCAGCAGTATATTAATTCACTTCGTTCGTCGTTTGGCAAGCAGGAGGGCGGCGATGAAATAGTAGATGATATCGAGTCACGTATAGCAGAACTTTTCGAAGAGTTGCGTCAGCAGGGCATCGAGGCTATTACTATCGAACATGTCAAGGATATCATTACTCGCATTGGCAAACCAGAAGAGCTTACTGGCGAGGAAGCCCAGAAGACAGAAAGCAAAGGTAATAATTGGGAAGAACAGGCTCGTTCGGCTGGTCAGAAGATATATGAGAATGTACGCGAGCGTACTGCAGGCAAAAAGCTGTATCGCAATCCCAAGGACAAGATGCTGGCTGGTGTGCTTTCTGGTATAGCTGTGTATACCAATACTGATCCTATCATCTGGCGACTTCTTATCGTGCTGTTCACCATGTGTTATGGTGTGGGACTCTTTATTTATATCGTTTTGGCTCTTGTGATACCTGAAGCCAAGACTCCTGAGCAGTTGTTGCAGATGGAAGGTAAGGATGTTACTCCGCAGAATCTGGCCGATGTTGTGGTTGAGAACGAGAAACAACCTGTTCAGCGTCGTAGTTTGATAGGTTTGCTAGTATCATTCCTGCTAAAGATTGTTATCGGTTTTGTAGTGATTATTTCTACCATTATTTGCTTCGCCCTGTTCATCGGCTTCTTGTTCGCTTTGATTGCAACAGTTTGTGGTTTGGTATTACCGCTGAACAGCACCATTCCGTTCAGTCTCAGTTCGATGGGACTGGCTGGGGCTTGGATACATAATCCTAAGATTCTTGGCATATTTGTCATTGCTTTCTTCCTTGTGCTGCTCATCCCTATCTATGGCATCACTCACATGATATTGTCGCTTACAGGCAAAATTCGACCAATGGGTGTCGCTCAGCGAATTATCTGGATTTTCCTATGGGTGGTTGCTGTATGCACAGCTGTTCCATTGGGATTCACCATTGCTGAGTATCATAATGAGTATATCTATCAGACCGTTGTGCCAGCTGACACTACAACTTATCAAGGTATAGAGATGAGTCGTCAGGACAAGAAATTCCTGCGCAAGGGTGGGTGGAATCTGATTAAAGCAGAAAACTGTGATCATTATACATACAGGGGATATTATAATGGAAATCACAACATGCGATTCATGGATGTACATAATGAGAACTGTGAGGAGGTGTTTCAGGCTGAGCGCAAGGAGGCTGTAGAACCTGGCGTGTATCGTTTGGACTGTGCAGTTAGGACAGAAGGACCAGGCCCTTGTGTTTATGTCCACGGTGATAGTATTAAGTTAATGTCGATGCCGGTTTATGAAAACCAGGAAGGAAGGCCTGATATGGGGTGGGTTGACGTTAGCATCGATAATATTGTAGTTTCTGGCGATTCGATTGCATATGGTGTTTCTAGTGACGAAAGTTTTACTGGCAAGCCTTGTAGGGCTCAATGGTTCTCAGCTACTGATTTTAAATTGATGCGTATTGCTGATCTACCTAAAAAGAAGTAAACAATTATAATAAAAAAGAGCGTTTTGCGTTATTATTAACGTGAAACGTTTCTTTTTAGTAACAATAGGGCTACTGATTGCAGCCACACAAGTTTGTGCGCAATACGATCCTTCCTTCGCTCATTATTGGGCGATGGAACCTTCGTTTAATCCTGCGTCGGTAGGAAAAGAGGCCAAACTGAATGTTGCGGGTGCATACTCTTTACAATTGGCTGGGTTTGAGAATAATCCTAAGACAATGTATGTAGCGGCTGATATGCCATTCTATGCTGTAGGCTCATATCATGGAGTTGGAGTGCAATTGCTGAATGATGAGATAGGACTGTTTTCGCACAAGCGACTGAGTGTTCAGTATGCTTATCAGAAACGATTGCTGGGTGGCAAACTGAGTGCGGGCGTGCAAGTCGGTATGCTAGGCGAAACGTTTGACGGCAGTAAGGTGGAATTGGGCGACGATCCTGACGATCCTGCTTTTGCTAGCTCATCTGTAAATGGAACTGGCCTTGATTTGTCGGCTGGAGTGTATTATGTGGCGCGTAATTGGTATGTTGGCCTATCGGCTTTGCACCTAAACTCACCAGTGGTGGCTATGGGTGAAACGAATGAATTAAATATTGATCCTACATATTATTTTACTGCGGGATACAATATTCGACTAAATAATCCGTTTTTAAAGATACAGACATCTGTGTTGGGACGTACTGACGCTGTGGCTTGGCGTGCTGACGTGACGGGCCGACTGAAGTACGAACACGACAAAAAGGTGATGTATGCGGGACTGACGTATAGTCCTACAAACTCGGTGACAGTGCTGATAGGTGGAAACTTTCATGGTATACACCTGAGCTACAGCTACGAGATATATACATCAGCCATCAACGTGGGAAACGGAAGTCACGAACTGTTCGTGGGATACCAGACAGAGGTGAACCTATATAAGAAAGGCAGAAATCTGCATAAGAGCGTAAGATTACTATAGTAAATAAGGTATATATATGAAGAAACTTATAGGACTATGCGCCATGGCTGTAATACTGCTAAGCAGTTGTTTTGGCAGCAAGATGATGACATCCAATGGCGGTGAAGTGACTGGTACAGGAGGAAAGGCATTCACAGAGCCTACTCCATACGGAATGGTGCTCGTGAAACGAGGACACCTGAAGATGGGTATAGAAAACCAAGACTCGCTGTGGGGAAAGAAGACTCCCCTCAGGGATATCTCCGTGGATGGGTTCTGGATGGACGAGACTGAGGTGACAAACTCAAAGTATCGCCAGTTTGTGAACTATGTGCGCGACTCAATACTGCGTGAACGTCTTTCAGAGATAGATGAAACGTACAAGACGGTTAAGACAGACAAGGAGGGCAATGAGATTTCGACTGTGCTGAACTGGAAGAAGTCGCTGCCACGCCGACCAAGTGAGGATGAGCAGGAGATAATTGATGGACTGTATGTGACCAATCCTGTGACAGGCGAGAAGATGCTGGATTACCGCCAGCTTAACTATCGCTACGAGGTTTACGACTATACCGCTGCAGCTCTGCGTCGCAATCGTCTAAACCCGCAGGAGCGCAACCTGAATACTGATATCACTATCAATCCGGAGGAGCAGGTGATGATATCTAAGGATACTGCCTATGTTGACGATGAAGGACGTATCGTTCGCGAGACTATCAATCGCCCATTGTCAGGACCTTGGGACTTCCTGAATACATATATCGTGAACATATTCCCTGATACCACCTGCTGGGTTAATGACTTCCCAAATGCTGATAATGAGATGTATATGAGATACTACTTCTCTAACCCTGCATACAATGACTACCCAGTGGTTGGTGTAACTTGGGAACAGGCTAATGCATATTGCGCATGGCGCACGGAGTATCTGTTGAAGGGACTAGGTCCTGCGGCTAGATATGTACAGCGCTATCGTCTGCCTACTGAAGCAGAGTGGGAGTATGCTGCCCGAGGCAAAGATCAGAACGAGTTCCCTTGGGACAACGAAGCTGTGGCCAGTGGTAAGGGCTGTTTCTATGCCAACTTTAAGCCTGACAACGGCAACTATACCAAGGACGGCAACTTGATTACCAGTCGTGTGGGTATATATTCGGCAAACTCGAATGGACTCTACGACATGGCAGGAAATGTAGCCGAATGGACTAGTACTATATATACCGAAGCTGGAGTAGAGGCTATGAATGACATTAATCCACAGCTGAAGTATAATGCTGCTCAGGAAGATCCTTATCGACTGAAACGCAAGAGTGTAAGAGGTGGTTCGTGGAAGGATCCTGAGTCATATATCCGTTCTGCATGGCGTAGTGCGGAGTATCAGAACCAACCCCGTTCATATATCGGATTCCGCTGCGTGCGCAGTCTGGCTAATTCTACCAGCGAGCGTGCTAAATCTACAAAGCAAAATGGAAAGAAGAAATAACTAAAATCGAAAAGAATATGACTACATATAGTAAACTTAACGTAGTATACCGCTTGCAGAAGTGGATGGATAGTGTTCCTGGACAGACGTTCTTGAACTACGCCTATAGCTGGGGTGCATCAATCGTTATCCTTGGTACGCTATTTAAACTTACCCACCTTAGTGGAGCTGATTTCTTCCTGTTCCTCGGAATGGGAACTGAGGTGTTTGTGTTCTTCATTTCGGCTTTCGACCGTCCATTTGATAAGACTACCGATGGTATGGAACTCGATATTCATGCTAATGCAACGCCAACTGTTGTAGGTAATGTTGGTGGTGTCGTAGGAGGCGGCGTCGTTGGTGAAGTGGTGCCAGCTGAAGGGGCTGAAATCCCAGAAGGTGTTGAAATCCCAGAAGGTGGAGTCATCAATGTTGGCGGTCCTGTAGTTGCTGGCGGGCCAATAGTGTCAGGTGGTCCTATCGTTGCAGGTGGAGCTACAGCTGGTGGTAGTGGAACCGTTATTATTGGCGGTGGAAGCGGTGCTTCGGTTCCTGTTGAAGGCGATATTCCTACTGTTGAAAGGGGGGCTTCTTCTGGTGGTGGTACAATCATTATTGGTGGTGGAAATGCTCCCGCTGGTGGTGAAGGTCCAGTCGTATTTGGTGGTGGCGGAGGTGCGCCTGTTGTTACACCAAGCGCTCCTAATCCAGAACTCGATGCTGCTACAGCTGGTTATGTTGACGAATTGAAACATCTCACAGAAACTCTTGCCAAAGTTTCGGCTCAGAACGAGAAGTTGGCACACGACTCTGAGGAGATGGAGAACCTGAACCGTACGCTTACTGGTATCTGTAAGGTATACGAGATGCAGCTTAAGAGTGCCAGCTCGCAGATTGGTACTATCGACGATATCAACGAGCAGACCAAGAAAATGGCTGAGCAGATAGCCGAACTGAATAAGATATATGCCCGTATGATCGAGGCAATGACAGCTAAGATGAACGTATAACGACTATGGCAATAAAGAAAAGACCCGTTTCTCCACGCCAGAAGATGATCAATCTGATGTACGTCGTCTTGATGGCTATGTTGGCACTTAACGTATCTAACGAGGTGCTCAACGGATTCTCGATTGTGGAGGAAAGTCTGAACCGCACTACTAGCAACTCATCGAAGGAGAACCTAGCGATATACGAGACCTTCGAACTGCAGATGAAGGCAAATCCTCAGAAAACTAAGGAGTGGTATGATAAGGCCCAGGAGGTTCGACGCATGAGTGACTCGCTTTATAACTTTGCTGCAAGTCTGAAACAAGCAATAGTTGTAGAGGCTGATGGTGAAGATGGCGATGTAACAAACATCCGCAATAAGGAGGACCAAGAGCCTGCCAACTACGTGATGCTTTCGCCAACCAATGGTCAGGGACAGAAACTGTTTAATGCTATCAACTCGTTCCGCAATCGTATGCTCACGATGGTTACAGACGAGAAGCAGAAGAAGATAATAGCCAGCAACCTTACCACTGAGGTGCCTAAGCGTGCCATGGGTAAGAACTGGCAGGAGTATATGTTCGAGTCGATGCCAGCAGCAGCTGCTGTGACATTGTTGTCGAAACTGCAGAGTGATGTTCGCTATGCCGAGGGAGAAGTGCTGCACAGACTAGTACAGAATATCGACGTAAAGGATATCCGTGTGAACCTGCTCGATGCTTTCGTTATCCCTAATTCTAAGACAATCGTGCGAGGTGACCGTTTCTCTGCCCGCATTGTTATGGCCGCTGTCGACACTACTCAGGTACCTGATATCTTTATAGGTGGTCAGAAAGTTAACCTACAGAATGGCCTGTACGAGACTGTTTGTGGTAAAACTGGTGACTTTACTCTGAAGGGTTACATGGAGATGGTGAATGGTAATGGCGATCGCATTCGTCGTGAGTTCGCACAGGAGTATACTGTAGTAGAACCCAGTGCTACCGTATCGGCCGACCTTATGAATATGCTCTATGCTGGATATTCCAATCCTATAAGCATAAGTGTGCCAGGAGTGCCTCTCAATAAGATTCAGGCCTCGATGACTAATGGTACGCTGCAGTCAGTCGGTCCTGGCAAGTATATTGCTAAACCATCTAAGATTGGTCAGAATGCTGTAATCACTGTTACATCTACTAATACAGGTCGTCCTCAGCAGATGGGACAGTACACATTCCGTGTGCGCAAATTGCCCGATCCTACACCTTATATAACTATGACTGACGAGCATGGCAATCCTACCCGCTATAAGGGTGGCGACCTGCCCAAGACACAGCTTGTGGCAGTGGATAAACTGGGTGCAGCTATCGATGATGGTATACTGGATGTCGCCTTCCGTGTGCTGAGCTTCGAAACGGTATTTCACGACAATATGGGTAATGCTGTGCCTATGGCATCGGATGGTGCTCAGTTCTCTGGTCGTCAAAAGGACACGTTCCGCAAACTCCCTCGCAATCGTCGATTCTATATTTCGAGAGTAACTGTGGTTGGTCCTGATGGACTTACGCGAACACTTACAGGTTCGATGGAAATAAAAGTAAAATAAATAAGGTATAATAGATATGAAAAGAGTATTGTTCTTTTTAACCCTGATGCTGATGGTAGGAGCAGCTGTTGCTCAACCGCCACAGCGACGTGCTGAACAGCAGGAAAAGCAAGCCAACCAGCAGAAAAATGCATCTTCAGCAATGTCGATGCGTGCCCAGATATCATACCCCACGGCAGTAGATATGCCTGAGGATGTCGTGTGGCGTCGTGATATTTATCGCGAGATTTCGCTCGACGAAGATGCGAATGGTGGACTTTACTATCCAGTAGAACCACAAGGCAAGCAGCTCAATCTGTTTACTTATATACTGAAGTTGGCTCTGAATGGATATATCCCCATCTATGAGTATCCTACCGATGGTAACGATGTGTTTACTGAAGAGGCTAAGATAGATATGAAGACTTGGTTGCACGAATATCGTATTCCATACGAAGAACAGAATGGACGAATTAAGGTGGAGAATAGTAATATCCCATCTGCCGAGGTGAAGAAGTATTATCTCAAGGAGAGTGCATATTACGATCAGGCCAATTCTTCGTTCCATATCAAGGTGCTGGCTCTATGTCCTATAGCAGTTGAGGAGGAGAGCGAGTTTTCTATAAGTAGTGAAAGTGAAGAGAGCGACGAAAAAGCAGTTACACAATACCCGCTGTTCTGGGTTAAGTATAGCGATCTGGAACCATTCCTTAATCGTCAGACAGTTATGGTCAGCAATATGAACAATGCTGCACAGGTGTCTATGGACGATTTCTTCACTCTTAATATGTATCGCGGCAAGATATATAAGACCAACAATGCTCAGGGTAAGACTCTGTCGCAGTTGTGTAAGGGTGATAAGACAAAGATGACCGCTGAGCAGCAGCGTATTGAGGCAGAACTCGAGGCATTTAAGAAGACAATCTTTGGTGATCCTGCTAAGCGCGACTCACTTGATAGTATTGCTGCCATTAAGGATACTAAGACTGCTAAGAAAGTTAAGGCTGCAAAGAATAAACCTGCATCAAACAAAGGCGTGAAAGTTGCCAAACAGAAGTCGCAGAGATCAGAGAAAGCAAGCAGCAGTAGCAATAGCGCAGCTAGAGTATCAGTACGCCGTCAGAGACACTAAAAGGTGAAAACAGAAGAAAAAATCGAAAAAAATCCGATAAAAACTTCTCTATTCCAACTTTTTTCGTATCTTTGCAGCCGTAGTAAGATTCATTAACATTTAAATTTTAATAGGTTATGAAGAAATTTTTCACATTGGTAGTGCTGCTGGCAACAATGACTGTTGCAGCTCAGGCACAGGTGCAGTTCGGTGTTAAGGGTGGTCTTAACCTGACTAATATGAAACTTAGCAAAGATGTTGTTGATAAGTCAAATCAGGCAGGATTTTTTATTGGCCCGACTGTCAAGTTCTCTCTCCCAGTGGTAGGCCTTGGAATTGACGCCTCTGCTCTCTACGATCAGCGTTCTTCTAAGTTGGATGGTGAGACTGTAAAGCAGCAATCTATCCAGGTTCCTGTAAATCTGCGCTATGGTATTGGTCTGGGCTCAACAGCTAGCATTTATTTCTTTGCAGGTCCTCAGTTCGGCTTTAATGTAGGCGACAAGACTTTTAGTTCTGTTGATGCTGCAACAAACGATATCTCAAATTGGACTCTGAAGAGTTCAAATCTAAGTGCCAATGCAGGTCTTGGCTTGATGTTGTTAAATCACCTTCAGGTTTCTGCCAACTATAATTTCGCTATTGGCAAGACTGGTGACTTTAATGTAGTTGATGCAACGGTTGGTGCTGTTAAGAATAGTATTACTGGTGATACTAAGGCAAATTCATGGCAGTTGTCAGTTGCTTATTTTTTCTAAGAAACTGCAAAAGATAAATTAAAATAGGCCGAATGTTTGGAGCATTCGGCTTTTTTGTGTACTTTTGTCGGCTGATGAGTTACGCTGACGTGATATTGCCTGTTCCCCTTGAGGGATTCTTTACATACTCTGTGCCAGATGGCATGGAGGTAAAAGTGGGTGTGCGTGTACTGGTGACTTTCGGGCGCAGTAAGACATATCTTGGTATTGTGACTCGTCTGCATGATAATAAGCCTCAGGGCTATCAGGTTAAGCCTATCAGTCAGGTGATGGATACAGAACCAGTTATTACTGCCAACCAGCTTAAGCTTTGGCTGTGGATTGCCGACTACTATATGTCGCCTATTGGCGAGGTATATAAGGCTGCACTACCGTCTGGCCTGAAAGCAGAAGATGGTTATCGACCAAGAACAGAACTATATATCCAACTTTCGCCCAAGTTCTGTAACGAGCAGGCTTTGCACGTTGCAATGGATATGCTACAGAGAGCTCCTAAACAACAGAAGGCTTTTCTTGATTATCTGGAACTGTCTGGGTGGGATCAGGTTGGGCAAGGAGATAGCCAGTTTGAATTAACCCGTGATGAACTGTTGAACCAGGGCCATACATTACAATCTGTAAATGCTCTAGTGCAACGTGGACTGCTGGAGACTTATGAAAAGGAGGTGGGACGACTGAACTTTGGCGGCGATCCTCATCCTGAGAATATCAAACCTCTGAGCACAACTCAGCAAGAGGCATTCAATCAGATCCAGTTCTCATTCTTGAAGAAGAATGTTACTCTGCTGCATGGTGTTACTTCGAGTGGCAAGACAGAGATTTATATCCATATGATTCAGCAGGCTTTGGATAAACATCAGCAAGTGCTTTATCTGTTGCCTGAGATTGCCCTTACCGTACAGATGATGCAACGATTGCAGCGGGTGTTTGGCAATCGGTTGGGTATATACCATAGCAGATATTCTGATGCAGAACGTGTGGAGATATGGCAGAAGCAACTTTCAAAGCATCCTTACGATGTGATACTTGGAGCGCGTAGTGCTGTATTGCTACCATTCCAGAATCTTGGATTGATTATTGTCGATGAGGAGCACGTTACCTCGTATAAACAGCAAGATCCTGCCCCACGTTATCATGCCCGCTCTGCTGCCATCATGCTGGCTCAGATGTATGGTGCTAAGACGCTACTTGGTACAGCAACCCCGTCCGTAGAAACATATCATAACGCCAAGACAGGTAAATATGGCTTGGTGGAACTCTTCCAAAGGTATAAAGGTATAGAGTTGCCTGAGATTCAGGTGGTGGATATCAAGGACCTGCAGCATCGCAAGATGATGAACGGCCCATTCTCGCCGTTATTGCTAGCTAAGACTCGAGAGGCTTTGGAACGTGGTGAGCAGGTGATACTGTTCCAGAACCGTCGTGGATACGCACCTATGATAGAGTGCAAACAGTGTGGTTGGGTGCCTCATTGTCAGCATTGCGATGTGTCACTTACCTTGCATCGCAATATGAACCAACTTACGTGTCATTACTGTGGATATACTTATCAGGTGCCTACAGAGTGTCCTGCTTGTGGATGCCACGATTTGCAGACACGTGGTTATGGAACAGAGAAGATAGAGGACCAGTTGCGTGATATCTTCCCTGATGCTCGTATTGCGCGAATGGATCTTGATACCACTCGTACACGAAATGCTTACGAACGTATCATCAGTGACTTCTCTACAGGCAAGACCAACCTTCTGATAGGTACCCAGATGATATCAAAAGGATTGGATTTCGACAAGGTATCTGTTGTAGGTATTCTCAATGCTGATAATCTGTTGAACTATCCTGATTTCCGCGCTTATGAGCAAGCCTATATGATGATGGCACAGGTGAGTGGTCGTGCTGGACGTAAAGGCAAACAAGGATTAGTGATTCTACAGACTAAATCGCCAACCAACCCTGTAATCCAGCAGGTAGTACATAATGACTATGCTGGTTTGTATCAATCATTGGTAGCAGAACGACAGCAGTTCCATTATCCGCCGTATTATCGTTTGGTTTACGTATATCTTAAGCATCGTTCTGATGCGCTAGTAGAAACTGCTAGCATCGAGATGGGTAGTCGCTTGCGCCAGTGGTTCTCGTCTAGAGTGCTAGGTCCTGACAAACCTGCTGTGGCAAAGGTCAAGTCACTGTCTATTCGCAAACTTGTTTTGAAACTAGAACTTGGCATCAACATGGCCGATGTACGCAAATATTTAGCGCTTGCCCAGCAGCAGATGCTACTAGACAAGCGCTATTCGTCGCTCCAGATCTACTTCGATGTAGATCCGCTGTAAATAATCTTAGAACTTGAGTTCGCAACCGATACCAAGTACACGGTTGGTACGAGTGAAGTCGTCACTTACACCAGCCTGTGGATAGTCTTTGCGCTTATAGTGATCGTAGTTGGTCTGGAAGTAAGCAGCCTTCAGTGTTACCTTGTCGCTAGCCTTGTAGTTGAAACCACAACCAAGGCTGTAGCTGTTTACTACGAATGACATATCGTTCATGTACTTATCGGTGAGCTGATAGCGTGTGAGCTGACCACCACCACTGATGGTGAACTTGTCTGACAGATCCCACTCTGCGCCAGCCAGGTACTCGTTGGTTCCACCGCCAAGCAGATCCTGAGTGTTGTTGTACCATTTCACGCTCTTGTCGTAGTAGTGGTGGTAACCCAGGTTCAGACGGAAGTTGTCGCTCATGCTCCACATTGCACCCAGTGCCAACTGTGCAGGCATATCCTCGTCAATCTTCTCTGCATCGCGGAACTTGTTTACTGCAGGAATCTCGCTTGCCTTGTTTACGGTCGACTCGTTCTTCATGTGAATCTCAGTCTTAGCCTCATACTTAGCAGCGAAGTTGAAGTTGCCTACGCGCCAGTCGATACCGATAACGGGAGCAACACCTACACTCGACTGATTACAAAGCAGGTTTACACCCTCTGAATATTTCTGCAGTGAGTTGAGGCTCTCTTTTGTGCCTTCGAGCTGAGCCAACTTTGTGGTGAGTTCTGCAGGTACAGGAACATCTGCTGCCTGATACTGGGCAATACCGGCATTTACTTGACTGATACCTGCATCAACTGTTGTGGCTGCTCCCTGCAGGAAACTGCCGAAGTCAACATAACCACCAGCGGTGTTTACCATGATGTTGCTGATTTTTGCCTTATAGGTAGCGGTACCATAGAGCACACGCAGACCACCATATACAGAGAAATCCTTTGTGATCTTATAAGCTGTACCCAACTGGAATCCAAAATAGTACTGACGTCCCTGCATGTAGCCGTCCATATCGTAACCAGTTGCACCCAGAGGCTTAAGCTGGCTGGCGATGCTTCCTACAACACTCTCGAACGAACCCAGTCCGTCGGCAAACTCACATGCTCCACCACCGCCAGGTACTGAGAAGTTGAACTGTACGCTCCAGTTACCCTTATTGTAGGCAGCCTGGATAGATGGGATGAAAGGTGCATCGGCTATACCCTCGAAGGTCTTTGTGCCCAGACCATCATTCTTCTTGCCAAGTGCAAACACGGGGTTTGTACTCTCGATGGTACGCGTCTGATGAGCGTACTGCCAGTTGATGCCCAAATAGAAACCTTCGGGCATGAGTGCTACACCTGCAGGATTGCTGTATACTCCATCGAGACCGATGGCTGCATCTCGCGCGGGGTTGCGCAGAAAGTCGATACTCTGATTGGTATTGGTTAAGATGCCACCTGCTGTGGCTGTTGTTGTAGCTGCTGTCAGCATCACGCCGGCGAGCAAGACATTAATCTTTTTCATAATTTAAACACTTTTTTTCAAAATCGGCTGCAAAGGTATATGTATTGTTTTAAAATCTTATGTTTGCGTACACAAAGTTAACGAAGTTTAACGAAAATTGCACACAAACCTGCACAAATGTGCAAAAGTGTGCAGTTTTTGCACACTTCTAGGGGTGTTTGTGCAGGTTTGATTCTACTTTTTCAGTTCAGGGTAGCTAAGACGGGTGTGATAGATGGTCTTTAGCTTCTCTATGAGCACTGTCTTGGCATAGGCAATATCGCGGAATGTTATAGGACATTCCTTGAAGTATCCCTCTGCTACTTGTGTGTCAATCAGTCGTTCTACCAGTTCGCGAATCGACTTTTCCGTGTAGTCAGGCAGTGAACGCGAGGCTGCCTCAACGGTATCTGCCATCATCAGTATGGCCTGTTCCTTGGTAAACGGATTGGGCCCAGGGTAGGTAAACAGCAGGTCGTCAACCTCTTCGTCTTGATGGGCATTCTTGTATTGTACATAGAAGTACTTGGTCTTGCCTTGTCCGTGGTGTGTGGTGATAAAATCCTTTATAACATTGGGCAGGTTGTATTTGTCGGCCAGTTTAGTTCCTTCTGTAACATGACTGATAATCATCTGTGCACTCTCTATGTACTCCATCTTCTCGTGTGGATTAACGCCCGACTGGTTCTCGGTGAAATATATCGGATTGGCTATCTTTCCGATGTCGTGATATAGTGCGCCAGTACGTACCAACTGACTCTTTGCTCCTATCTTATTAGCAATCTCTGCGGCCAAGTTGCCCACCTGTATCGAGTGCTGGAATGTGCCTGGAGCTACCTCGCTCATCTTGCGGAGCAGTGCTTTGTTCATATCAGACAGTTCGATGAGTGTGATGTTTGATGTGAATCCAAACGCCTTCTCGATGACATAGAGTAGGGGGTAAGAGCAGAACAGCAGAATGCCGTTGATAACCAAGTAGTTGTATTCGCTATAACTTATTTTCGACAGGTCGTTGATACGGATCCAGTCGAGTGCCAGGTTGGTTAATACAGCTGCTATGGTTACTGAAACGGCTGTCCAGAACAGTTGCGAACGGCTTGACAGTTCGCGCAGCGAGAATATTGCTACCAGACCCGCCACTAGTTCTACAGCTACAAACTCCAACGGGTATTGTAGGAAGCATGCACAGGTAAGAATCATTGTGGCAAGTGCCATGAATGCCGTGCGTGAATCCATAAACACACGTATGAATATAGGTACCATAGCAAACGGCACGATATATACGTGGAGCACGCTGTGTTTTACCATCATCGAAGCTATGATGGTGAATATCACTATCAAGGCATATAGCATCGTGGTAGATCTTACCTTCTCGAAGTAGTCTTTCCTGAACAGTGTCAGGAAGATGGTAAAACAGGTGATGAGTATGGCTGTATACAGGATTTGTCCCATAATGTTCAGACGAATCTTTTCCTGGTCTACATTCTGTCGTTCCATCTCTTTCTGGTACGACAGTAGTTTGTTGTAGGTCTTTTCGTCTACGATATCGCCACGGTCTATAATCTTCTCGCCTCTCTGAACCAGTCCGCTGGCTAGTGGAACACTGTTCTGTAGGTCGTTCAGACTTGACTCGCTTCGCTCTTTGTCGTATAACAGATTGGGCGAGATGTAGTCGTTAAGATTACACTTCTGCAGTATGTCACGATGGTTGGCCAGTGCTGGATCCTGGAATATCTGTTCGTAGGCTGATACTACCGAGTAGACCTTACTTATCTGCATACTCGTGGCCTGCTTGCCGCTTACTATTCTGATAAATTTAGATGTGTCTCGGCTTATCTTTGCATAATCTGTATTGCTCATTATGCCCTGCTCGTAGAGTCGGCGCAGACGATTGGCTATGATGCTCAGGTAGTCGTTGTTCAGTCCAGGTATGCCGTTTGAGTAGTCCTTCGAGAACTGGCGCAGCTGTCTGCCAACGGTCTCGCTGTTCAGTATGTAGTAGGGCTCATATAGTTTCATCAAACTATCGCGTTCGGTTTTAACGGCTTCGTCGCTCTTGTAGATGGGGAAATCGAACGGAGCACTCAGGTCGGTATATATCCAGGGACGCCCTTTTTCTATCTTGTAATTGTGCTGACTGCTGCGTGGCATCATCCACACGATGACGGCAACAGTTATGATGATTAGACCCAATCTGATCAAAAAATCGCGCCAAGTTAGGTCGTTTTTGATGTTAAAACTACTCATTTCTATGTAATTTATGCAATTATGGTGCAAAAATACAAAAATTCTCTCAAATTTTTTGTAACTTTGCACACAAATTTTAATTAGATATGTCAGAAAGAAGAGTTAGAGTACGTTTTGCACCCAGTCCAACGGGTGCATTGCACATCGGCGGTGTACGTACCGCCTTGTATAATTATCTGTTTGCCAAGCAGCATGGTGGCGATCTGGTTTTTCGTATCGAGGATACTGACAGCAACCGTTTCGTTCCAGGTGCTGAAGAGTATATCATCGAGTCGTTCAAGTGGCTTGGCATCAAGTTTGACGAGGGCGTAAGCTTTGGTGGCGACAAGGGTCCATATCGCCAGAGCGAGCGTCGTGATATCTATAAGAAATACGTTCAGCAGTTGCTCGATGCTGATAAGGCTTATATTGCTTTCGATACTCCTGAGGAGTTGGAGGCTAAGCGTGCTGAGATTCAGAACTTCCAGTACGACTGTCACACTCGCAACCAGATGCGTAACTCGCTGACACTTCCTAAGGAGGAGGTCGACAAACTGATAGCCGAGGGTAAGCAGTATGTGGTTCGCTTCAAGATCGAGGCTGGTCAGGAGGTCCTGGTCAACGACCTGATTCGTGGCGAGGTTCGCGTAAAGAGCGACATCCTGGATGATAAGGTGCTTTATAAGAGCGCTGATCAGTTGCCAACTTATCACCTGGCAAACATCGTGGATGACCACTTGATGGAGATTTCACATGTTATCCGTGGTGAGGAGTGGTTGCCATCAGCACCTCTGCATGTATTGCTTTACCAGGCTTTTGGTTGGGTCGATACTATGCCACAGTTTGCACACCTGCCATTGCTGCTTAAGCCTGATGGCAAAGGTAAGCTTTCTAAGCGTGATGGCGACCGTCTGGGATTCCCTGTGTTCCCACTGCTTTGGAAAGATCCAAAGAGCGGCGAGACATCTCGTGGTTATCGCGAGGATGGTTACTTCCCTGAGGCTGTCATCAACTTCCTTGCTCTGTTGGGATGGAATCCTGGTACTGAGCAGGAAATTTTCTCGCTCGACGAGCTTGTTCCTCTGTTTGATATCTCTAAGTGCTCAAAGGCTGGTGCCAAGTTTGCCTTCGAGAAGGCTGTCTGGTTCAACCACGAGTATATCCTCAAGAAGAGCAACGAGGAGATTGCTGCTCTCTTTGAGCCAATCGTAAAGGAGCATTGTCCAAACGAGACTTCTGAGCGTGTCCTCAAGGTTACTGAGATGATGAAGGATCGTGTATCGTTCGTTCACGAGTTGTGGCCACTCTGCTCATTCTTCTTCGAGGCTCCCACTGCCTATGATGAGAAGACTGCTAAGAAGCGTTGGAAGGAAGACTCTGCACAGGTTATGACTGAACTTATCGGTGTGCTCGAGGGTATCGACGACTTCTCGCTCGAGAATCAGGAGCAGATTGTTCACGCTTGGGTTGAGCAGAAAGAGTATAAGCTTGGTAATGTGATGAATGCTTGGCGACTCACTCTCGTAGGCGAGGGTAAAGGCCCTGGAATGTTCGATATCTCTGCATTCCTCGGCAAGGAGGAGACAATCGCCCGAATGAAACGTGCTATTGAAGTATTAGGCTAATGATTTACAACCTTGTAATATATCTGTATCTTCTTGGGGTGGCTATATATAGCCGCTTCAATGAGAAGGTACGTAAGATGTGGCTTGGTGAGCGCGAGGCTTTCAAGATTCTGCGCGAAAAGGTCGACCCCAATGCCAAGTATGTGTGGTTCCACGCAGCTTCGCTTGGTGAGTTCGAACAGGGTCGCCCTCTGATGGAACAATTGCGCAAGGATCATCCTGAGTACAAGATTCTTCTTACGTTCTTCTCGCCTTCTGGCTACGAGGTTCGAAAGAACTATCAGGGTGCCGACATTATCACCTATTTGCCACTCGACACAATCACTAATGCTCGACGTTTCCTTCGTACGGTTCGTCCAGTGATGGCTTTCTTTATCAAGTACGAGTTCTGGTACAACTACCTGCACATACTTAAGCATCGCAATGTGCCTGTATATAGTGTGTCGAGCATCTTCCGCGAGGATCAGGTGTTCTTTAAGTGGTATGGCCGCCAGTATGGTCGTGTGCTCAACTGCTTCACACACTTCTTTGTGCAGAATGAAATCAGTAAGGAACTGCTGGCCAAGATAGGTATCACCAACGCTACTGTAGTGGGCGATACTCGCTTTGACCGTGTGCTCCAGATTAAGGAGGCTGCCAAGCAGTTGCCTATAGTAGAGGCTTTCGTAAAGGATGCTCCACAGGTGTTTGTGGCTGGTTCGTCATGGCCTCCTGATGAGGAGATATTCATCAAGTACTTCTTAGACAAGCTAAGCGGCAAAGCCGAGCGTAACGAACATAAGAACTGGAAGTTGATTATCGCTCCTCATGTGATTGGCGAGGATCATCTCAAGCAGATAGAGAAACTGCTCGAAGGCCGCAAGGTTATCCGCTACACTGAGGCAACCGAAGCCAATGTGCAGGATGCAGAAGTGTTGATTATCAACTGCTTCGGCCTGTTGTCAAGCATCTACCATTATGGTCAGGTGGCCTATGTTGGTGGAGGCTTTGGCGTGGGAATTCACAATCTGCTCGAGGCTGCTGTATGGGATGTGCCCGTGTTCTTCGGTCCCAACAATCAGAAATTCCAGGAGGCTCAGGGACTTAAACTTAGCGGCGGATTCGAGATTAATAACTATGAGGAGTTTGCTGATCAGATGGATCGCTTTACATCAGATGCTGACTACCTGCAGGAGCAGGGGCGCAAGGCTGGCCACTTTGTAAAGGGGCAGGCTGGCGCTATGCAGAAGATATTCTCTGCTGTTGCCTTGTAGTCAAAGCAACTATTAACTACGCATGAAAACTATGTGGATGATACTGTTTCTCATATTACCTTTCGTGGCTATTGGCTATATCGCCTGGCATGTGTGGGTTATGCTTCCATTGTCGGCTTGGGTTAAGTCGCTGATCATTGCTGTGGGTATACTCAGCTTTGTGATGCTGATTCTTAACTTTCGTCGTATGTTTGATGGTATGCCGCTTTGGGTGGCTCGTGGGGCTTACGAGATTGGTACATCCTCGCTCTTCATACTGCTATATCTGGTGATGATATTCTTGGTGCTCGATCTTGGCCGTTTGGTCCATCTTGTACCCAAGTCATTCCTTTTCCACAACGGATATACTGCCATCGGAATCTTCGTGCTGATGTTCGGCTTGTTCCTCTATGGCAATCTGCATTATAATAATAAGGTACGCGTAGAGCTTGAGTTGAAATCGCCCCAACCTCTTGCCAAGGAGTATAAAATTGTGATGGCTAGCGATTTGCATATCGGCTATCATAACCCCCGTAAGGAATTGGCCCGATGGGTTGATATGATTAATGCTGAGAATCCTGATTTTATTCTGATAGCAGGCGATATCATCGATGGTAGCATGCGACCTGTAGTAGAAGAGCGGATGGCCGAGGAGTTCCATCGACTAAAGGCTCCGGTATATGCATGTTTGGGCAATCACGAATTCTATACAGGTGTGCCCGAGGCTCGACAGTTTTATAAGGATGCAGGGATAAATCTACTGATAGATGATGCTGCGGTCATCGATAGCAGCATCGTCATCATCGGTCGCGACGATCGCACTAACATGCGTCGCAAACCCATTAAGGATTTGAAGGATTCTCTAAATTCTAAAATCTCAAATCATAATTATGCCATAGTATTAGACCATCAGCCTTATAATCTCGATCGTGCTGAGGCTGCAGGAGTCGACTTCCAACTAAGTGGCCACACCCATCGAGGACAGGTATGGCCAATCTCCTGGATCACAGATCGTATCTACGAATGCTCGTGGGGTAGCCATCAGCGTGGCTCTACCCAGTACTATGTCTCCTCTGGCATAGGCATCTGGGGAGGAAAGTTCCGCATCGGAACCCAGTCGGAATATATTGTTGCCGAGTTAAGAAGCGGAGAGTGAGTTAGTCTTGCGCTTCTGCCAGATCTCAATACTGTTTACGATATTCTGCCAGAGGATATAACATCCCGGACCTACTGACGACAGTGGGTTCAGGTATGTATATGCCATCCATATCGCAAAGGCTGTGTTTTTCTGTCCGAGAGCCTGTCCCGACTCCTGGGTGTGGTCGAAATAGTGACCAATGAATCGACCCACGGCAAACTGAACCACACACATCACCATGCCTAGCATCGCAATTGCAAAGAGCAGTGTGACGGTGGTATTAGCGTGAACGATATTCTTAACCGTTGTACCAGTGACAATCATCAGCGAACAGCCCCATAGATAATAGCTCAGGTCTTTTATGGATATTATCTTCTTGTGCAGTTGGTGTATATGGTGCTTTACGATATATGCCAGCAGCATCGGCACAAGCAATACTACCGCCACCTCGTAGAGAATCTTTGAGAATGCTGCCCAGAATGTCATGTTGGCACCTTTTTCTATCAGAGGGAAACAGATGGGTACCATCATGGCGGTGATGAAGTTGGATATAAAGGTGTATGTGGTCATCTGTTCCAGCGAACCTCCGAGTTTCTGTGTCACCACAGCAGCCGCGGCAGCACAGGGGGAGATGACACACATCAGTATCGCCTCCATCAGGATGAGGCTGTCGCCAGTCATCGTAAAGCCCAGTATCAGTCCCATGAGTACTCCGATGAATATCAGCTGGAACACACTCACCCAGAGATGCCATGTCACTGGGCGCAGCTTGTGGAAGTCGACCTTACAGAATGTCACGAAGAGGATGAAGAACATAAACATCGGGAGGATAGCGTCGAAGATAGGATCGAAGAACATCGCAGCCTCTTCCAGCTGTGGCGTAAAGGCAAAGATGAGATACAGCAATGCTCCTGTACTCATCGACACTGGCAATGTCCAGTCCTTAATCAATCTTATGGTCCTCTCCTTTATCATTTATCAATTATAATTTATCATTTAGATAGTACTTCGAATACTCTACGTAGTGCTTCGCATTGTCTGTCTGTCCTGGACGAACGGGTTTGAGATACTTTGCAGGCACACCGCCCCAGATCTCTCCTGCAGGAATCTTGGTGTTCTGCAATACCAATGCTCCGGCTGCAACAATAGAGCCTTCGCCTATCTCACATCCGTCGAGTAGGGTAGAGCCCATTCCTATAAGTGCTCCGTCGTGGATGGTACAGGCATGCACGGTCACATTATGGCCTATCGTCACATCACTTCCGATGTGTGTAGGACCGGTATCGTGGGTAACATGCACACAACTGCCGTCCTGCACATTGCTTCTGTCTCCGATGGTGATAGGAGCCACATCACCTCTTACCACGGCATTAAACCATATTGAACACTCGTCGCCGATGGTCACATCGCCAACAATTGTAGCATTCTCACTGAAATAACAGTCTTTGCCCCACTTTGGAGAAAGACCTCTGTAGCTTTTAATAA
>JAEEGH010002533.1_pt1 | contig 49311 bp, 43 predicted proteins | sample 9134181 | NCBI WGS metagenome assembly JAEEGH01 (sample SAMN16246544, study PRJNA631951) | gut metagenome | biome: gut microbiome; feature: rumen; material: DP-attached | host: Bos | place: Iran: Karaj | collected 2018-10
TTGTGGAAAAGATTGATGGCATAGAAATCACTGATGATACAAATCTGGCAAGCATCCTAAATGACAAGGCACGTAAGAAGACATTGGTTTCACTCTACAACACACAGCGCAAGGAGCGTTGGGAAGAAGTAATCCTGCCTATTACTCAATCAGCTCAGAATACCCTGCTCTACGAACGCTGGGTAAAAGAACGTGCAGCTGATGTGGAGCGTTGGTCAAACGGACGTTTGGGCTATGTACATCTGCAATCGATGAACGATGGCAGCTACCGCACCATCTATTCCGACTTGTTGGGTAAGTACAACATGAAAGAAGGCATCGTGATAGACACGCGTTGGAATGGTGGTGGTCGTCTGCATGAGGACATCGAGGTACTCTTCAGCGGTGAGAAATACTTGGAGCAAGTGATCCGTGACGTAGTAGCTTGCGAGATGCCAAGTCGTCGTTGGAACCGCCCAAGCATCATGGTGACCTGTGAAGCCAACTACAGTAATGCACATGGTACACCTTGGGTGTATAAGCACATGAATCTAGGTAAGTTGGTTGGTGCACCTGTGCCTGGTACCATGAGCAGTGTGTCTTGGGAAACCATGCAAGACCCAACTATGGTCTTCGGCATGCCAATAGTGGGTTTCAAGCAAGCCGATGGCTCTTATTTGGAGAACACACAGCTGGAACCAGACATCCTAGTACTGAACAGTCCTGAAACTATAGTAAATGGAGAGGATACCCAATTAAGAACGGCAGTGCAGGAATTACTGAAAGAGATTGATGCTCAGAAATAAAATGAGAAAGGGGAGTCAGAAAGACTCCCCTTCTTTTTATATCAGATAAAATACAATCAACAGAATAATATTTACGACGATAACGATGCCGAAAAATTTCAGAATCAGTCGACGCATCGGCTGTCTCCCTCCTGAAAAGAACAGCGCATAGCACATGTTCACGGTAATGTTGCTGACAATAGCTTGCAACGTACATGCCACCACCAGATGGATATTTACGCTAGCAGTTCCTTGTAGCAAGTTGAGGATAAAAGGAGTGATATCACTCAATCCTGATATAAAGGAAAGTACATTCAATCCACTTTCTCCAGCATATTCTAAAGTATAATGGGTGATAATGGTAAACACCACAAATAAGATGGCAAAAATAATTGCCACCTTAAATTCCAAAGGATTACCACTATCGGATTCTTCTTCTGCCGTTTCATCAGAAGCTGCAATGGGCATCTTTACAGTTCGATGTAGCATCATTCCTACCACTCCTGCTACGGCACTCATAAAGAGCATGTACGGATAGATAGCAAAGAAGGCAGCCCTACTGAAGATACCTATAAGTACCAAGAAGCGGAGGAAAGTCATACTGATAGCCATTAGCATCGCAGCCACATATTCAGGCGCTTCCTCCTTCGTAGCTGTCCGACTCTTACGTGCCAATACGGAGATAGTAGCCGTACTGCTGTAAAGACCACCTATAATGCCTGACACAAAGGTGCCAGAACGATGGAAGACGTAACGCTTAAGCAGGTAGGAAAGGTAAGAAATACCTGAAACAACGACCGTTGCCAACCATACTGTATAGGGCGTGAGGTTGATGCCTGGTATCAGATTTTCACGCGGAAGGATAGGCAGGATGATACCACTGATGGCAAGGAACTTCGCCAACGTGATCATCTCATCATTCTTCATGCGTTGTGCCAATTCGGCAAAGGTGTGTTTCATCTCTGCAAAGAGCAGCACTGCCACCACCAAAGTGACATAAAACCACGAAGGTTGTGTAGCCACAATGGGCGGAATACAATAAGTAATGAGTGCAATGATGATGGTTGTAGCACCGAAATTATGCACCATTGAGAACTTCGCCACATAATAACTGATGAGCAGCAAACCTAAAATAAGTCCGCCACCCATGTAAAGTTTATATCCTACAGGGTCGAGGATATAGAGAAGATATCCCAGGATACCGATAAAAGTAAACGTACGGTCGGTACCAAACAACATACTCTCTTTGCCAGGCTTGAGATTCAATCTGCGTAATGACAAGCCTATTAGTAAGGAAAAAAGAGTCACCAATAAAAAGGTGACTAATTGTTGTGGTATGTATTCGTACAGTTTCTCCATCGTTTTTCATTTTAGACACCCCATTCTTTGAACGGATGCTGACGAAGTTGAGAATTGTAATATCGACGGTCGCCCGTCACTTCTTCCCCAATAAAGTCTGGTTTTTCAAAAGGTTCATCGGGAGCCCCTAATTCAACCTCAGCCATAACCAATCCCTGATTATCGCCATAGAACTCATCTACCTCGAATGTATGTTTACCACTCTTGACAAGGTAGCGCGTCTTGTCAATTATCCCAGGCTCACAAATCTTCAAGAGTTGTAGAGCCTCGCTCAATGGAATCTCTTTCTCCCACTCAAAGCGTACCAAGCCACCGATATCCGAAGGTCCCTTAATCGTAAGGTAACCACGCTCATCACGAATGCGCACCCTTACCGTTCTACCATGCGCACTGCTGATATATCCTTGGATAATACGGCTCTTAGCATACGCTTGAGTGCGGAAGTCCCCTTTCACCAGAAACTTCCGCTCTATCTCATAAGGCATAATCAGATTTTTCCTGCGTACCAAACAAACATCAGCAGCACGAGGATAGCCAAGACGATGGCTATACCACGAATTACCATTTTGGCTTGCTTCTCTTGTTTCTGAGCACGAAGTTCTTTTTTAGTTGTTTTTTTAGCTTTTGACATAGTATTTAATTTTTAGATTATTATTCACCACCCGAAAACTCCATCAGATAAGCTTTAATGAACTCATCGATCTCGCCATCCATTACACCGTTTACATCGCTTGTTTGATAACCTGTCCGATGGTCTTTCACTCGACGGTCATCGAAGACATAACTACGGATCTGTGAGCCCCACTCTATCTTCTTCTTGCCAGCTTCCACTTTGGCTTTCTCCTCATTACGATGCTGCAATTCCTTGTCATAAAGGATAGATTTCAAGTGCTGCATGGCATTCTCTCGGTTCTTTGGTTGGTCGCGAGTTTCCGTATTTTCGATTAATATCTCTTCTTCTTCGCCAGTGTAAGGGTCTTTATATTGATAGCGTAGTCGTACACCCGACTCTACCTTATTGACATTCTGACCACCTGCCCCACTGCTTCGGAAAGTATCCCAAGACACACACGACATATCAACCTTAACCTCGATAGTATCATCCACCAAGGGAGCAGCAAAAACAGAGGCAAAAGAGGTCATTCGCTTACCCTGTGCGTTGTAAGGAGAAACGCGGACCAAGCGGTGTACACCATTCTCACCTTTCAAGTATCCATAAGCAAAATCGCCCGTGATATCGATGGTGCAACTCTTGATTCCAGCTTCATCACCATCCTGTACATTAGCAATGCTCGTCTTATAGCCGTGACGCTCCGCATAACGCAAGTACATGCGCATCAGCATACTGGCCCAATCCTGACTCTCAGTACCGCCAGCACCAGAGTTGATTTTGAGTACACAATCCATTTGATCGGCCTCATCGCGCAGCATGTTCTTCAGTTCCAAAGCTTCGATAGCTTCCAGTGCTTTTTTATAATTATCATCAACCTCTTCTTCGGTCACCATCTCCTCTTTATAGAAGTCGAACGAAAGCTGAAGTTCATCAGTAAGAGTCTTTACCTCCTTATACCCATTCAGCCATTTCTCTATCTCCTTCACTTTCTTCATCTGAGCTTCTGCCGCCTTCTGATCTGTCCAAAAGTCTGGATCCTGAGTACGAAGTTGCTCTTCTTCATATTCCATCTTCTTGGCATCGATGTCCAAATAGCGATGCAACGCCTCTGTGCGGTTGATAACCTCTTTGAGTTGATCTGATGTTATCATAGTTTATTCCTGATACATTTTATCAATGATTTCCTTGTAATTCTGTTCCACAACGTTACGGCGAAGCTTCAACGTATTGGTTAGTTCTCCACGCTCCATGCTGAACGGCTCTGGCAACAATGTGAAACGCTTAATGCGTTCATAGTTGGCAAACTGCTGTTGTAAAGTATCCATACGCGACTGGAAGAGTTCCTTAATCTGAGGATTCAGCAGCAAGTCGTCCATGCCTCCGTAGCGGATGCCTTTACTCTTAGCATAGGCTTCCACTTCCTTGTAATTCGGAACGATAAGGGCAGAAACGAATTTATATCTATCGGCAATCACTGCGACTTGTTCGAAATACTGATCTACTGCCAACTTAGTTTCAATGGCTTGCGGACTGATATATTTGCCATTGGAGGTCTTGAAAAGGTCTTTCAGGCGTTCTTTCAAGAACAAAGTACGACCTTCCAGATAACCAGAATCACCCGTATGGAACCAACCATCTTTGTCGATGGCTTTCGCTGTTGACTCGGCTTTATGATAATACCCACTCATGATGGTCTTTCCACGGAGCAGAATTTCACTGTTTTCACCAATCTTCACTTCCAAATCAGGCATAATCTCACCCACAGAGCCGATGATGAACTTATCTACAGGGAAACAACAAACAGTTGCCGTACTTTCAGTAAGTCCATAACCCACCATCATATTAATACCTGCTGCATGCGTAAACTCACAAACCTCATCGGATACAGAAGCACCTGCCGTTGGGAAGAATTTTCCATTTTCTACACCCACTACCTTTCGCAAGGTTGAGAGGATGGTTGAATCATAGAATTTGTACTTCAGTTTCAGCCATGCGGGTGGTTGCTTGCCTTTACTGAGATAATCTACATTATAGGCCTTACCTGTCTTTATTGCATTGAGCATCAATGCCTTTCTCACACCGCTTTCCTTGGCAATCTTCTGTTGTACTGCGATATAGACCTTCTCCCAGAAACGAGGAACACTACACATATAGTTAGGACGTACCTCGCGGATAGTCTTCTGAATATCAGCAGGACGAAGGTTGATGCATATCTGGACACCTTCATTGAGGCAGACGTAACACCATCCACGCTCGAATACGTGCGTCAATGGAAGGAAATTCATCGAAACATCCTGATCACTGATAGTATAGAGGCGTTCATGATGCGTGCGCATGGCTTCCTGCCAATTGTAATGGTGCAACATCACACCCTTAGGTTCACCCGTAGTACCAGAAGTGTAAAGGATATTTGCAAGGTCATCAAACGATGCTCTTGACGTACGTGCTTCCACCACTTCATTGAACGGCAAGCCCTCTCCTTTCTTCAAGAACTCATCAAAATAGATGGAAGTCTTATCGCGAGGGTCTCTCACCACCGTATGATCATAGATAATGATTTGTTCCAATGTATGGCAATAGCCTTGCACGGAGATGGCTGCATCATACTGGAATTGCTCTCCAACAAACAGCAGTCGCAAATGAGCATCATTGATGATATAGCGTGCTTGTTCCGGAGAACTGGTAGCATAGAGTGGAATGGTCACTGCTCTGTTGGCAAAACAACCAAAATCCACATAAAAACTTTCTGGTTTATTCTGAGAGAATATGCCTACATTCTCAAATTCTTTCACGCCAAAAGCTACCAATGCATTGGCTACCTGACGCACATTGTCGGAGAATTGTCTCCAAGTAATGGGAAGCCATTGTTCTTTTGAGTAATCTCGATATTTAAGGGCCACTTTATCCCCATACTTCTCAGCCTGACGATGAATTAAAACAGAAAAATGATGTATAGTCATAATTTTACATTTTTAGTTAGGCAGTTCAAAGGTACTTCTTTCTTGGCAATTATCAAACTTTCAACGTCATTTTCTTGAATTGAGCAGTTATTTGTCTCTAGTTAGAGATATTTTTTCCTAGTTAGAGAAATATTTTTTCCTAGTTAGGAAAATATATTTTCCTTTTTCCGTATTTTCGCAACGAAAACATAAATGTATGAATGAACATCTATCTTTCATGGCGCATGAAGCCACGGAACTGCTAAGCAAGTTGATTGCCATTCCATCCATCAGCAGAGAGGAAGAACTGGCAGCCAATCAAGTGCAACTATATCTTGAGGAGCAAGGCATGGAAACCGGACGGAAAGGCAACAACGTCTGGTGTCTAAGTCCTGATTTTTCCCTTAAGAAACCAACAATTTTACTGAATTCACACATCGACACCGTTAAACCAGTTAGCGGATGGACACGTGATCCCTTCCTTCCATCTATAGAAGATGGGAAACTCTATGGACTTGGCAGTAATGATGCGGGAGCCAGTGTGGTGAGTTTGATGCAAGCATTCATGCAACTATGTCGTACTACCCAAACTTACAACCTCATATTCCTGGCTTCTTGCGAAGAGGAAGTCTCTGGAAAAGAAGGCATCGAAAGTGTACTTCCGCTGTTGCCTCCTATCAACTTTGCCATCGTTGGTGAACCAACAGAAATGCAACCGGCCATTGCTGAGAAAGGACTGATGGTGCTGGATGTGACTTCATATGGAAAATCGGGACATGCTGCCAGAAACGAAGGCATCAATGCCATTTATTTGGCCATGAAGGATATGGCATGGTTCCGCGACTATCAATTTGAGAAAGTCTCCCCATTACTTGGTCCTGTGAAGATGAGTGTGACAATGGTGAATGCAGGCACACAACACAATGTGGTACCCGATAAGTGCGATTTTGTAGTGGATATCCGCAGCAATGAATGCTATAGTAATCAGGAAATATATGACATCATTTGTCAACAAGTCGCTTCTGAAGTGAAGGCACGTTCTTTCAGACTCAGTTCTTCCCATGTAGAGATTACTCATCCACTGGTACAACGCATGATTTCATTAGGACGCCAGCCGTTTGGATCTCCCACCTTATCTGATCAAGCATTAATGCCGTTCCCTTCCTTGAAATTAGGTCCTGGAAAGAGTAATCGCAGTCATACTGCAGATGAGTTTATCTACTTGTCGGAAATAGAGGAAGCTATCGAATTCTATTTGAAAATCTTAGATGGGGCAACTTTATAGATGCAACCATCGCTCGGGATTGAGTTTATCGCGCTCTTTACGCAATTGGAAATGAAGCACCGTACGGTTATCATTGGAGGTATCGGTATATACGGTACCTAATTCTTGTCGAGTGCTAACATCGTCTCCTTGTTTTACACTCGTAGATGAGAGATTACAATAGACAGAGATGTACTGTCCATGTCTTACTAGAACGTTGAATAATCCGTTGAGTTGGAAGATTGCTGCCACTTTTCCATTGAAAACGGCACGTGCCTTTGCTCCTGGCTTTCCTTGTATGTCGATGCCTTTGTTATCGAGAGTGACATTCTTCATCCCCTCCACATTATATTGTCCGAAATGGCTTACCACAATATACGATGTTGTGATAGGTACTGGTAATTTGCCTCTGTTTTGTTCAAAATTTGAGGACAATACCTTATCGGAATTATTGGAACTGTATGTTGCAGTAGCAGTAGGTTTACTTTCGGTCTTGGGAGCAGCCTTGACGGTTTCACTCTTGGTCTGTGTCTTTGAGGCATTTGCCACTTCTTTCTTCTTGGCTTCCGCTTCTCGTTTGGCCTCTTCTTCAGCTTGCCTTCGTGCCTTTTCTATCTCATCTGCCACCAATTTATCAATCTGAGCATTAAGTTTATTGGCTTCTGCTTGTTTCTTCTTGATTTCATCTTGAAGACTGCGCTGCTTTTTCTGTAATTCTGAAACTATCGCCCGTTTCTCTCTTTCCTGTATTTCCAATTCTCTACGTTCCGTTTCACGCAATTGCAGCATGTCAGTTTTCGATGCCTTTACCTCCTCCAATTCTTTACGCTTAGCAGTTATCTCCTGTTGCATTTGCAGCATTGCCAATCCTTGCTCTTTCTGTGAGGAGGCATACTCCCGCACATAACGCAGTCTTCTGAGGGTTTGCGAAAGGTTTTTAGCAGAAAAGATGAACATCAGTTTCTGTTGTATAGAACCATGTCTTTGAAGATAACGCAGTGAAGCAATGTAATTATCTTTAGCGACTAACAAGTCCGTCTGAAGACCGGACAACTGTCGTTCCACAATGCCCATTTCTTCTTCTATCTGTGCAACATCATTCGTCAGTGTATCGATGTATTTTCGACGTTCCTCTATCTGTCCGGAAAGGGCATTCAAGCTATTCAACTGACTACCCATATCCTTCTTTGTCGTATTCAACAACGTCCGTGTTTCCTCTATTTGTTTTTTCAGCTGTCCTTGTCGATTCTGCAAATCCTTGATACGCTTGTTAGTCTGAGCCCCCGAGGGAATCAGCAACAAACAACACCAAAGGAGAAGCAGCAAACGTTTCATAAACTCAAGAGGAATTGAAGTAATTCATCCAATGTCACTTCCGTGTATCGGGAAGAGAGCGTGGTGGGTTTCACATTGTTTTCTTCCCGTGAGAAATCAGATAATTCTACACGAGCTTTCTCTAGTTTTGCCAAGCCAAATTCCTCGCCTGAGATAGTCTTCTTTCCGTCAGGCTCAGAAGCTTGATAAATCAAGTCCTCTAATCTATTGTATGTCCATCTTCTAGGTAGTCTGTCCTTCAGTTCTTCTTTCGTGGTGCGCACATAGCGATGATTCATCCTATCCACAAGGAAAATGATGTCAGGAGTGATTTCAATGCGTGCCACTTCCGTGCGTAAGATAGGCATCAGGAAGGATACTTGCACAATTTCATTTTTTTTCAATTTCATAGTGCCATTGACAGAGTACACGGCATCTCCATGAGGAATGGTTACTTCTACCTTTGATGACAAATACATACTCTCCTCACTGCCAACTCTTGCAGCTTGTTTGGAAGTCTTACATCCCGTGAATGCCAGCATCAGCAGTACTATCAGCACGCCAATGCCACTTCTATATTTCTGCTTGCTATTCCACATATTTTTTCTGACTGATCTTTTGTTTCAACTTTGACGAACTACTTCCCAATTCCAATGCCTTTTGCCAATATTCCAAGGCACCTGCCGTATCTCCTGTTTTATAATAGATGTCCCCACAGTGCTCCATGATATCGGCACTTTGGGCATCCTCACTTTTCAATGCCATGTCTATGTAAAGTTTGGCTTGTGTATAATTGCCCTTTACAAAAAGAATCCAAGCATATGTATCCAAATAGGTACCATTTTCAGGCTCTGCTTTCACAGTTTTATAACTCATTTCCTCAGCACGATCCAAATCTCGCTTTTCAAGTGAAAGATAGTAGGCATAGTTGTTCAACGCACTGATATTGTTGGCATTCTGTTCTATGGCTTGTTCATAAGCTTCGAAAGCCTGAGCCAAATCACCTTTGGTATGGTATGTATCACCAAGCATAGAATAGAAGTCGGAAACGACCTCCTTGGTGCTTTGCTCATTGGTATGCTCAAGTGCTGCCTTACATGTTTTGATGACATCATCGTGCCGCTGCTCATGGGCATAGGCAATCGATAGATAATAATAAAATTCCAAAGCATCAGGACTGGCTTCCACACCTGCTTCACAGAGATTGATAATTTCCGCATAGTCCTCCACGTTTACAGCATCTTGTAGAAGCATCATTCTTCCGCTGCTATTGGTAGGATCTATCTGAAGAAGCTTCCTAAGCACAGGCTTAGATTCTTTTTGCATATTCTTGGCTATGAGATACTGAACGTAAAGCATAGTAAGGTCAGCATTCTCGGTATCTTGTTGTAAGATGCGCTCGAAACGGTTGATAACCTTCGTACTATCCTGTCCCGCTTGTTCTACTTCCACGATAAGGCGACGCATCACATTGACCTTCACAGCATCTTCCACTTTCTTGTTAATTAACAACGAATCCAATGTCTGCTCATAAAGATCCTTTTGGTCGGTCAATTCATAGTAAGACGCTAACGAATAAAGTGCCGCAGCATTATCAGGTTCACGTTTCAGTACATCCTTATAAATCTGATGCGCTTTATCTCGCTTTCCTGTTTGTAGATAGGCATCTCCTAGCGCTACTTGATAACGCATTTCGTTAGGATATTCCTTCACTAGACTTTCTATTTCTCTAAAAGCACTCTTCTCATCATCCATCTGTCGATAGATGCGGTATTTCTCCATCGTCAAAGCTTCACTTTTACCACGCCTTTGCTCTAGAATATTAAGCACCTCTATAACTTTCTCGTATTGCCTGCTACGATCATAGAGTGTTTCTAGTGTATATAGCAATTCGACATGATCAGGAAAGCGCCTTGTCATTTCCTCTATCAATTCCAGCGCTTTACCTTCCTGTCCTTGTTGTAAGTAGAGATTAGCTAATCCCTGACCATACCAATAATTATCAGGGGCATATTCAACAGCTTTCTCTAAGGCTTCCAATCCCTTCTCCGCCTGTCCAAGTATCAAGTAATATTGAGAAAGTTCGTAATGTGCAGCAGCAGAGGTAGGGTTAATGGCAAGGCAATGCTCCAGCATCTGATATGCGGATGTGTAGTCCTGCTTTAGTTTACAATTGACCGACTCCAGGAAGTAGTAGTCAAAACGTTTCTGCTCTGCTTCCGAAAGCTTCGTCTGTGCATGCAGCTGCAACACAGCACACAACAATAAGACAATATATAAGATCTTAAAATTCAATGTTCAATGTTTTCCAGTATGTCCAAAACCTCCAGCGCCACGCTCTGTTTCATCCAATACCTGCACTTCCTCCCATTCTGCCTGCTCATGACGGGCAATCACCATTTGTGCTATGCGTTCGCCATCTTCAATCACAAAAGGTTCCTTGGAAAGATTTATAAGGATAACGCAGATTTCACCACGATAATCGGCATCTATGGTACCTGGGGAATTGAGTACTGTAATACCTTTTTTAATAGCCAATCCACTACGTGGACGCACTTGCGCTTCATAACCTTTTGGCAAGGAAATGAACAAACCCGTAGGTATCAGTTTGCGCTCCAATGGTTGCATGGTGATAGGTTCATTAACGTTAGCACGCAAATCCACCCCTGCACTTTGTTCCGTGGCATACGCAGGAAGCGCATGTTTCGATTTATTGATAATCTGTACTTTCATATTCTCTATAATTTTCTGCGAAAATACGGCTTTTAAACCAAATAATTGATAACTTTGCCCTAAAATATGTGAATATGGATTGGAACAAACTCATTTCTGCAAAGCGCTTCGGTCTGGAAGACATGCATCAGCCCGATTATCAAGAGAACCGTTCGGAATTTCAGCGTGACTATGATCGACTGATTTTCTCTGCACCGTTCCGTCGTCTGCAAAACAAGACACAGGTTTTTCCATTACCAGGTAGCGTGTTTGTACACAATCGTTTGACACACAGTTTGGAGGTTTCTTGTGTTGGGCGTTCTTTAGGTAACGATGTGGCACGCGGTATTTTGCAACGCAGACCTGAGCTTCAGGATTCCTTCCTGCCAGAAATTGGTTCCATCGTGTCGGCCGCATGTTTGGCGCACGACCTTGGTAATCCGCCTTTCGGACATTTTGGAGAACGAGCGTTCTCTACTTATTTTTCAGAAGGAAAGGGGCAGAGACTGAGAGACGAACTTACAGAAGACCAATGGAACGATCTGACCCATTTCGAGGGTAATGCCAATGCTTTCCGTCTGCTTACACACCAATTCGAAGGGCGTAGAAAAGGCGGCTTCGTACTTACCTATCCTACATTGGCCAGTATCGTGAAATATCCATATTCGTCCTCTGCAGCGAAAAGCAAATCCAAGTTTGGATTCTTCACAACAGAAATTGATAGTTTTCGGAAAATCGCCGATGAATTGGGCATAATTTGCAAATCTACCAACCCTCTGATTTACGCTCGCCATCCATTGGTTTACTTAGTGGAGGCTGCAGATGATATCTGTTACGAAATCATGGATATAGAAGATAGCTTCAAATTGAAATTACTTTCAAAAGAGGAGACTTTCCATCTCTTCATGGCTTTTTTCAAAGAAGAACGACAGGAGAAGATCAAGCGGATGTTAGAGATGGTAACCGACAATAATGAGCAGGTAGCTTATCTTCGTGCACGTGCCATTGGACTTCTCATCCATGAATGCACACAAGCTTTTCTGCGTCATGAAGAAGCCATCCTAGCAGGAGAATTTGAGGGAGAACTTATTGACCATATCTCCGAACTACCTCGTGAAGCATATCGTCAATGTGCCAAAGTCGCCAAAGAAAAGATTTACCGTGCACGTGATGTAGTAGATATAGAAGTTGCTGGTTTCCGTATCATCGGAACACTCATCGACTTAATGACAGAAGCCGTACTTTCTCCAGAAAAAGCGTATTCCCAATTGCTAATGAATCGTGTGAGTAGTCAGTACAGCATACGTAGCGAGAATCTTTTCGAGCGCATTCTTTCAGTGCTCGATTACGTTTCTGGCATGACAGATGTCTATGCTTTGGATCTTTACCGCAAAATCAACGGAAATAGTTTGCCTGCAGTGTAATCAGTCAATCTTTATTCGCTCGTAGATAACCTTGTTTTGTCCACTGGTGACCTTAAAGGCATCGGGTTCTTGCTTAATAAAGCTCTCGATATGACGCATGCGCTTCTCTTCCAAGATCTCATTGACAGCAATCAAGATACCTGTTTCCTCCACATCTCCGAAACCATAATTGATGGCAGTGCCAAACATACGCATTGTAGGGCTTAGTCCCATATATGCATTCACTAGTGGCGGAATATTGTAACCCATTTTACGCACTTCGCCATTCAACACCTTGTAGTCATCCTTGAAGGTGTCATAACAGAAAAGATCTGCAAGTTCCTTCTCATCACTCTCCAAGAGCAGAGGTTTCTTTGGTACTATCAGATTCTCCTTGTCGCCAAAATGTTTACGTAAGAAATAGAGTATCATATCCCTGCCTTTACGCACATAACTAGGATACATGGTCACCTTCCCAAAGAAGTATTTCACATCAGGCTTTATAACCATCAGGGCACCAAGTCCGTCCCATAGATTATCCAAAGCAAAGAGGCCCTTACTTCCAGCGCGTGTGCTTTGATATTCCAAAGTCACGAAACTGCGTGCCAATTCTATGGTACATGGAAGAAACTCCTTGATAAAGCGTTCCGAGAAATTAAAAAGGTGCGAAGTGGCCAGCATTGGTTCCCCATTGTCGTAAAAGCGTACATCCGTACCGCAAATGTACCGATAGCCACCCAATATTTCCTCCTTCTCAGGGTTCCAAACGATGAGCTGCTTGTAAGGATTCTCCATGATATCAAACTCATCGATGTCCATTGACTTACCCGTTCCACCACCAGCAGCGCGGAAAGCTATCTCACGCAATCGCCCTATCTCCTTCATGGTATTTGGAGCATTGTGGGCATCCACAACATAAATCACGTTACTGCTCTTGTTGGTCATTCTGAGCCTGCGCTCTTCAGTTAGTTCTGCTTTCAGCAAGTCCTTGCTGATGGGTTGGATTATTTCTTCCATATCTATTATTTTCTTTTTTCAGGATATTAGTCTATGCGTTAGTATTCAGATGGTAAACAATGTCTTTCACGTATTCCGCCCATTGTGCAGGAGTGCGACTCTTGTCGAAAGTCTGCCAAGGGATAGGCTTGCCTATGGTGATGGTGAAAGTCTTATGACGGTTCTTGAACATTTCATCGGCCAGATAAAGCATGGCGATGTTGAATTTAATGCCCAATGCCTTGCTCCAATTAGCTAGACGATAGAAGAAATCCGAATTACGTCCCTCAAAATGCATGGGCACTACATCACGCTGATATTCAACACTCTTGGAAATGAAAGTCTTCTTCCACTCCAGATCCTTTATCACGCCATTTTGCTTGCGTGAACACAATCCTGCAGGAAACATGATGATGTGATCACTGCTTTGGAAACCTGCCTCCACTAATCGAGGGAAGTCGCGACTTTGTTTTCCAGTCTTATTGATTGGGATAAAGAAGGGAGCCAGTCCCTTGACGTTCATCAGCAGGTCATTTACCAGGTATTTAATTCGTCCGTCATAGTGTTCTCCGAGCACTTTTCCAAGTGCCAATCCATCTTGTCCACCTAGTGGATGATTGCTTACGAAAGTAAAGGGACCACCTTCTGGCAAATTTTCCTCTCCGTTTACCACCAAATGGGCATCGAGAAACTCCAACGTACTATTCAAGAAGGGCAAACCTACCTCGCTGCCATGCTCACGCAGGAACTCATTCAGTTCATCTTGATGCACTATGCGTTTCAAGTAGTTTCTGATAAAGCCAGGGATATGTTTCCCTTTCGCTTTCTCAGCCAGTACATGGTCTATATCTATGAGTACAGATGAATTATCAGCCATCTTAATGCTTTTTAGCCAACATAAATACGTGAAGAAAGACAAGTCCATCTTCACAATTTCTTGCAAAGTTAGCTTTTCCTTTCTTTAATGCAAAACTTTTTGGTAAAAAGTATTCAAATGGTCATCTCGCTATTCCGTATCCTACTTTTTTGATAATGCATAAATATGCAAAATTTGAATAACTCTATGTACAGGAACCATTAGTGACTTAATTTTGCCTCTCTAGTTAGGAAAAATTTACGCCCTCACTAGGAAAATAATTTTTCATCCCATAGAAGAGGCTATTTTGCTCGTCTATTTTGCATAAAAATACTGTTTTCTATGTCAATATTCATTTCTTAATACATTCTTTTCCCTTCTTTCACCACCCTCAATTTCCCTTTTCAGAAAGTTATCAACAGGGTGTTGAAAAATAATTTGAAAGTTTTTGTGGATTTATGTGGGGAATTGTGGGGAATTGTGTAATTTTACGGCGAATATTATGAAAGAGGTATAATCATGCAGTTTTTAGGAAACATAGAAGCTAAGGTGGATGCCAAAGGACGCGTCTTCATCCCTGCCAATTTCAGAAAAATTCTAGCAGAAGGTGGAGAAGAACGACTTGTACTTCGCAAAGATGTGTACCAAGACTGTCTGGTACTCTATCCCGAAAGTGTGTGGATGGAGACACAAGAGCAGTTGCGTTCCAGATTGAACCCTTGGAACCGCATGGAACAGAATATCTTCCGTCAGTTTGTGAGTGATGCAGAGCTATTAGTGCCCGATGGCAATGGTCGTATTCTGCTTCCAAAGCGTTACTTGAAGATGGCTGCCATCGAATCAGAAGTGCGCTTCATAGGTATGGATAACACCATCGAAATATGGGCTCGTGAGAAAGCCGAGAAGCCATTCATGGAGGCAGAGGATTTCAGTCGTGCATTGCAAAATACCTTAGGAAGCGATTCCTTTTGGAATGCTGTGAACTACGAAAATAATGGAGAATGAACAGCTCACATATCACGTTCCAGTAATGCTTAAGCAAAGCATTGATGCCTTGGTAACCAATCCCGACGGTGTCTATGTGGACGTGACAATGGGAGGTGGCGGACATAGTCGGGAGATTCTGCGCAGATTAAGTGACAAAGGCCGACTGCTTTGTTTGGATCAAGATATAGATGCCATAGCTAATGTGCCGCAAGATGAACGATGCACATTCTGCCGCAGTAACTTTCGCTATCTACAAAACTGGCTGCACTATCATGATGCACAGCAAGTGGATGGCATACTGGCCGATCTTGGCGTAAGTTCTCATCACTTGGACGATGCGGAAAGAGGTTTCTCCTTCCGCGCTGATGGTCCGCTAGACATGCGCATGAATCAGAAGGCTACGCGTACGGCAGCTACAGTGATAAACAACTATACGGAAGAAGCATTAGCAGAGGTACTTCGTCTTTATGGCGAACTGAAGAACAGTAGGCAGCTGGCCAAAGCGATCGTGAAGGCAAGGGCCATGGAACCGCTACAAACCATTGGAAGGCTGTTGGAAGTAATCTCTCCACTGATGCCTCGTGAAAGAGAAAAGAAGGAAATGGCCAAGGTATTTCAGGCATTGCGCATAGAAGTAAACGATGAAATGGGAGCTTTGCGTGAAATGCTGGAAACTTCTCCGAAGGTCTTGAAACAAGGTGGAAGACTGGTGGTTATCACTTATCACTCGTTGGAAGACCGATTAGTAAAAAACCTCATGAAGACGGGCAACATTGAGGGACGTGTAGAAAAAGATTTTTATGGTAATCTGTGTTCTCCTTTTGCCAAAGCCACTAAAGCTGAGGCACCTGATGAGGAAGAAATACTACGAAATCCGCGATCTCGAAGTGCCAAACTAAGGGTAGCGGAAAAGGTTTAGAGTTTAGAGTTATAAGTTTTAAGAAATGGCTTTTAGGAATACGAAAGAGGTAAAGAAACCAAAGGCTACGACCACTAAGAAAACAAAGAAAAGTGGTAAGTGGCGTGAGATAGTGGGTGGCGATATCCTGGCAGCGGGATTCTTCAGTCACCATCTCAAACTTTTCGTGCTCATCATGTTCCTAGTGATTATCTATATACAGAACCGCTACGCTTATCAGCAGCAGATAATCGAACTCGATCGTCTGAAAAAGGAACTGACAGACATCAAGTACGATGCCTTGACACGCAGTTCACAACTGATGGAGCGCAGTAGACAGAGCAAGATAGAAGAATATATACAGCGGGAGAATAGTGAGTTGGAAATAGCCACAACACCTCCTTTCCTAATTAAATAAGGTATATGGCAGTAAACAAGAGGGACATCATCATGCGCTACGCTGTTGTAGTGTTTTTTCTGGCTTTCATCGGCATCTGTGTGCTGATTAAGGCTGGAATCATCATGTTCAAGGAGCGAGGATACTGGCAGGATGTAGCTGCCCGTTTCGTGCGCGAGAATGTGAGTGTGCCCTCAACGCGTGGAAACATTCTTTCCAGTGATGGCAAACTAATGGCAAGTTCCCTACCAGAATACCGCATCTACATGGATTTCATGGTAAGCGAGAGCGATCCTAAACGCAAAGTAAAAGAACAGGCACGCAAGGATTCTGTGTTCAAAGCCAATCTGAACGATTTGGCTGCGGGACTTCACCAACTCTTTCCAGACCGCTCTGCTGCTTATTTCAAGCAACACTTACAGCGCGGACGCAATCAAGAGAGTCGTTATTATCTGATCTATCCGAAACGCATCAGTTACCTGCAGTATAAGGCCGTACAGGAACTACCTATCTTTAATCAAGGTGCTAATCGTGGCGGATTAGTGGGTGTGGAGTATAACCAGCGTAAAAAACCTTTTGGTTCTTTGGCTGCCCGTACTTTAGGCGATGTGTACGCCGATACTACACTAGGTGCAAAGAATGGGTTGGAATTGAGTTTCGATAGTGTTTTGCGTGGAAAAAATGGTGTGACACACCGTCAGAAAGTGATGGATCGTTATCTTAACATCGTAGATGTGGCTCCCGTGGATGGCGCAGATGTCATCAGCACCATCGATGTGGATATGCAAGACATTGCAGAAAAGGCGCTCATTGATGAGATGAAAGAGATAAATGCCTACGTAGGTGTAGTCGTACTCATGGAAGTACAGACGGGGGAAGTAAAAGCTATCGTCAACATGACAAAAGGCAATGATGGCGGATACTATGAGATGCGCAACAATGCCATCAGTGACATGATGGAACCAGGTTCAACATTCAAAACAGCCAGCATCATGGTGGCACTGGAAGATGGTTACATCACCCCACACACTATGGTAAATACAGGCAATGGTGTAAAAATGATGCATGGTAGTGCGATGAAAGATCACAATTGGCATCGTGGTGGTTATGGAGAAATAGATGTTACGCGTATTCTGGAGGTATCAAGTAACGTGGGTGTTTCATCAATCATAGACCAGTACTACAAGGACGATCCTCAGAAGTTCGTGGATGGTTTGAAGCGCATGAGTATCGGCGTACCACTAGGTTTGGAGATCGCTGGTGAGGGTAAACCTAACGTTCGCGGACCTAAGGAACGCTATTTTGCCAAAACTACATTGCCTTGGATGAGCATCGGTTATGAAACACAGATTCCTCCTATCAACATATTGACATTCTATAATGCCATTGCCAACAATGGCACCATGGTTAAGCCAAAGTTCGTACGTGAGATAGTGAAAGACGGACAGGTGTTAGAATCCTTCCCAACAGAAGTGATTAATCCTAAGATCTGCTCTGATAAAACACTGACAGAAATACGCGAGATATTAGGTAAGGTAGTCAGTCAGGGTTTGGCAAAGCCTGCGGGTAGTAAGCAGTTCCAAGTAGCTGGTAAGACAGGTACTGCACAGATTTCGCAAGGTGCTGCTGGTTACCATAGTAACCGTCGATACTTAGTAAGTTTCTGCGGTTACTTCCCTGCCGAAGCACCAAAGTATAGTATGATTGTAAGCATTCAGAAACCAGGACTTCCTGCATCAGGTGGTACAATGGCAGGCAGTGTGTTCAGTAAAATAGCTGAGCGCGTGTATGCCAAAAACCTGCATTATGACATGCGTCATGCCATAGACAGCACTACCAACGTGATTCCTTCTGTAAAAGCAGGAGAATTAGGAGAAACTTACTATGTGCTGAACCATCTGGATGTGCCTATGGAACATACTTCTGTGGCTAGGGGTAACAATGCATGGGGTAAAGCTATGCAAGACAGTGCTGCAGTAAGTTTCGAACTTGCAGCAGTGGAGGAGAAAAACAATGTAATGCCCGATGTAGTGGGTATGGGTGCTAAGGATGCCGTTTATTTGTTGGAACAAGAAGGGTTGAATGTAAGACTATCAGGAGTAGGTCGTGTACGTAGGCAAACCATTCCTGCAGGTCGTTCTTACTCTCGTGGACAGACAGTAACACTGACATTGAATTAAATCATTAATTATGATATTATCAGAACTCATTAAAAACATCAGTCCTTTGGAAGTAAAGGGTACTACTGAGAAGGACATCAAAGGTATAGACATTGATTCGCGTAAGGTGGAACAAGGACATCTCTTCATGGCCATGCGCGGAACACAGACTGATGGACATAAATACATTCCTACAGCCATAGAGAAAGGAGCAGTGGCCGTGCTTTGTGAGGAATTTCCTGCAGAGTTATCGAATGATGTCACTTATGTACGCGTTTCTGATACTGAAGAAGCCACAGGTATTCTCGCTACCCATTTCTTCGGAAACCCTACCGATAAGTTAAAACTGGTAGGCGTGACAGGTACCAATGGTAAGACTACCATCGCCACCTTATTATATAATATATTCCGTGGCTTTGGGTACAAGGTAGGACTGCTCTCAACTGTATGCAACTACATCGATGGGAAAGCCATTCCTACCGATCATACCACCCCCGACCCCATTACCCTAAACCAACTCTTAGGACAGATGGCTGATGAAGGTTGTGCATATGCTTTTATGGAAGTCAGTTCCCATAGCATCGCCCAAAAACGCATTGCAGGTTTGAAGTTTGCTGGTGGCATTTTCACCAACCTGACGCGCGACCATCTGGATTATCATAAAACGGTGGAAAACTATTTGAAAGCTAAGAAGAAGTTTTTCGATGATATGCCAAAGGATGCATTCAGCCTTACCAACTTGGACGACAAGAACGGTATGGTGATGGTACAGAACACAGCTTCGCATATTCATACCTACTCCTTGCGCACGTTAGCCGACTTTAAGGGCAAAGTGTTGGAAAGTCACCTGGAAGGCATGTTGCTAGAGTTTAACAAACGTGAATTAGCCGTCCATTTCTTGGGACAATTCAATGCCAGCAATCTATTGGCCGTCTTTGGGGCAGCCGTCTTACTTGGAAGAAGTGAGGAAGAAGTATTGGTAGCATTAAGCAATTTGCATCCCGTTGCAGGGAGATTGGAAACCTTCCATTCTCCTAAGGGTTACACAGCCACAGTGGACTATGCACACACCCCTGATGCATTGGTAAATGTGCTCAGCAGCATTCAAGGCGTACAGAATGGCAAGGGAAATATTATCACTGTAGTAGGAGCAGGCGGTAATCGTGACAAAGGCAAACGTCCTATCATGGCAAAAGAAGCTGCACGTCGTAGTGATAGGGTTATCATCACGTCGGACAATCCACGTTTTGAGGAGCCACAAGATATCATCAACGACATGCTGGCAGGTCTGGATGAGCAAGACATGCAGAAAACACTAAGCATTGCCGACCGCAAAGAAGCCATCCGCACAGCTTGTATGTTGGCACAAAAAGGTGATGTGGTATTAGTGGCAGGTAAAGGTCACGAAGACTATCAGGAAATTAAGGGTGTAAAACACCACTTTGACGATCGAGAAGTTATCAGAGAAATAATGAGTAAGGAGGGATAAAGCCATATGTTGTACTATCTGTTTAAATGGTTAGAGACGTTCAATTTCCCTGGTGCGAGAATGTTCGGTTATACGTCATTCCGCTCTTTGGTTGCCATCATCCTGGCGTTGCTCATCTCTAGTATTTTCGGTGTGTATTTCATCAATCTGCTGAAGCGTCATCAAATCACAGAAACCCAACGCGATGCTAAGATAGACCCCTTTGGAGTGAATAAGATTGGCGTTCCAAGCATGGGTGGTATCATCATCGTGTTTGCCATTTTGCTACCTTGTCTTCTTTTAGGAAAACTAGACAACGTCTATATGGTACTGATGCTCATTACCACCGTTTGGCTGGGTGCTTTAGGCTTTGCCGATGACTACATTAAGATCTTCAAGAAGGACAAGGAAGGTTTGCATGGCAAGTTCAAGATTATCGGCCAAGTTGGTCTGGGTCTCATTGTAGGTCTTGTACTCTATTTGAGTCCACAAGTGGTTATTCGTGAAAACATCGAAGTCAGAGAACCAGGACAGGAAAAGATGGTAATACATGCTGCCAAAGAAATCAAGGCTACACAGACCACTATCCCCTTCTTTAAGAATAACAACCTTGACTATGCCGACATCGTGGGCTTTATGGGCGACCACGCCCAAACGGCAGGTTGGATACTCTTCGTGCTGATTACCATCTTCGTGGTTACTGCCGTAAGCAACGGTGCCAATCTCAACGACGGTATGGACGGTATGGCGGCAGGAAATTCAGCCATCATAGGTGTGACGTTAGGCATCCTAGCCTACGTATCGAGCCACATTGAGTTTGCTACGTACCTAAATATCATGTATATACCAGGCTCAGAAGAATTGGTAATCTTCATATGTGCCTTTGTGGGTGCTTTGATAGGTTTCCTGTGGTACAATGCTTATCCTGCCCAAGTATTTATGGGTGATACTGGTAGTCTAACCATTGGTGGTATCATTGCCGTTATCGCAATCATCATCCACAAAGAATTGCTGATACCTATTCTCTGCGGTGTATTCTTGGTGGAGAACCTGTCAGTCATCCTGCAACGTTACTACTACAAGGCCGGAAAGAAGAAAGGCTTAAAACAGCGAATGTTTAAACGTACGCCTATCCATGATCATTTTCGCACAAGTATGAATCAGGTAGAGGCTGGCAGTACAGTGAAGTTCAAAAAGCCTGAGCAATTATATCACGAAGCAAAAATAACCGTACGTTTTTGGATTGTAACCATCGTACTAGCAGCTATCACAATCATAACACTGAAGATACGATAAAGAGTTTTAGAGTTAAGAGTTTAGGGTTTAGAGTTAAAAGAATTATGGAAAGACAGAAAAGAATAGTGGTTTTGGGAGCAGCCGAAAGTGGTGCAGGAGCTGCCGTACTTGCTAAGCTGAAGGGCTTCGATACCTTTGTGTCGGATGCCGGAAGCATAAAGGACAAGTATAAAGCCCAATTGGATAAATACGACATTGAATGGGAAGAAGGGCACCATAGTGAAGAGAAAATCCTGAATGCTGATGAAGTAGTGAAGAGTCCTGGTATTCCTGACAATGCACCACTTATCGTGAAACTGAGAGAACGTCATATTCCTATTATCTCAGAGATAGAATTGGCTGGACGCTATACCAATGCCACGATGGTTTGCATCACTGGTTCTAATGGAAAGACTACTACCACCTCATTGATTTACCATATTTTCCAAAGTGCAGGTCTTAATGTAGGACTGGCAGGAAATATCGGCAGCAGCCTTGCCCTGCAAGTTGCCACGGAAGAACATGACTACTACGTAATAGAGCTCAGTTCTTTCCAATTGGACAACATGTATGATTTCCGTGCCAACATCGCCATCTTGATGAATATCACGCCCGACCATCTGGACCGCTACGACAACTGTATGCAGAACTATGTGGACTCCAAGATGCGCATCATACAGAATCAGACGGAAGAAGATGCATTCATCTTCTGGAACGACGATCCTATTATCCAACGCGAACTGAAGAAATACGGGTTGAAAGCTCAGCTTTACCCCTTCTCTGCCATTAAGGGAAATGGAGCTGTGGCCTATGCTGATGAAGGCAAGGTTATCATTGAAAAGCCTATCGAATTCAACATGGAACAAGAAGAGTTGGCCCTGCGTGGAACGCACAACCTCTACAACTCGTTGGCAGCAGGTATCTCTGCAAATATTGCAGGTATCAAGAAGGAATGCATCCGCAAGGCATTGTCAGACTTTCAAGGTGTTCCCCACCGTTTGGAATATGTGGCTACAGTACGTGGAATCCGTTTCATCAACGACTCAAAGGCCACCAATGTCAATGCTACCTGGTATGCTTTGCAAAGTATGAATACCAAGACAGTACTCATCCTAGGTGGTAAGGACAAAGGTAACGACTATACGGAAATTGAAGACTTAGTTAAGGAAAAATGCTCCGCATTGATTTACCTCGGTGTGGATAACAGCAAACTCCACAAGGCATTCGACCATCTGGGACTACCTGTAGCAGACATCAACACAGGTATGAAGGATGCTGTGGAAGCAGCTTACAGATTGGCGAAGAAAGGGGAAACCGTACTTCTGAGTCCTTGCTGCGCCAGTTTCGATCTCTTCAAGAACATGGAAGATCGAGGCGATCAGTTCAGAAAATATGCAACAGAACTTTAACGTAAAGGATGGATTTATTAAAAAACATATTCAAAGGCGACAAGGTCATCTGGATAATTTTCTTGATGCTTTGTATGATTTCGGTAGTAGAGGTTTTCAGTGCCACCAGTTCACTGGCTTACAGGTCTGGTGACTATTGGCAACCTATTACTCGTCATAGCCTTTATTTACTTTTCGGTGTGGGAATCGTGGTTTTGGTACACAACGTCCAATACAAATGGTTCCAAGCCATTCCGTTCTTCTTATTGCCTATTTCATATGTCTTATTGGTTCTGGTGATGTTCATGGGTGTAGTCAGTGGAGACCGTGTCAATGGAGCAGCTCGTTGGTTCAGTTTCTTCGGTATTGAGTTCCAGCCTTCCGAGTTTGCCAAGATGGCCATCATCATCGTCACAGCCTTTATCCTTTCTAAAAAACAGACAGAAGAAGGTGCCAATCCCAATGCGTTCAAGTATATCATGATTATTACTATGGTAGGATGTGCTTTAATCGCTCCAGAGAACTGGTCCACTGCAGCCTTACTCTTTGGTACCGTTTATCTCATGATGTTTATAGGTAGGGTAGAAAAAAAGAAACTTCTACTTACAGGTGCTATATTAGGGTCGCTCATGGCTTTGTTTGTAACCTTCCTGTTAGTGACACCCAATGCGACCTTGAACAAGATACCATTAGGGCATCGTTTCAGTACATGGAAAGAACGTATAAGCGACTTTAGCAGTGAGAAGGTACCTGCCGCAAAGTTTGATATCAATGAAAACGGACAAGTAGGTCATGCACGAATAGCCATCGCTACCAGCAATGTGGTGGGGAAAGGCCCAGGAAACTCCGTGCAGCGCGACTTCCTTAGTCAGGCATATTCCGACTTCATTTATGCCATTGTGATTGAAGAGTTAGGCTTAGTTGGTGGCATTGTGGTCGTCTTCCTCTATATCTGTCTGTTGGTTCGCGCCGGACGAATCGCCCAAAAATGCAATCGCACTTTCCCTGCTTTCCTAGTACTGGGCATCGCCTTATTGCTAGTCATACAGGCCTTGTTCAACATGATGGTGGCAGTTGGATTGGCACCAGTAACAGGACAGCCCTTACCGCTTATCAGCAGGGGAGGTACATCCATAGTCATCAATTGTGCCTACGTAGGCATGATTCTAAGTGTGAGCCGCTATACTGAAGAATTGGAGCAGGAACGGTTGCGCAATGCCAGCATCCCTCTTACAGTGACCGTTGGAGCAGATGAATATGCCTCCGAGTCGGACATGGCTACTAACGAAGAACCGGTCTCTGAGGTAATGAACAACGATACAGAATTAGAATAAATTGAAAATACATAGCTTATGAAACCACGAATTATTATCAGCGGAGGCGGAACAGGAGGACACATCTTCCCCGCTATTTCCATTGCAAATGCCATTAAGGAACTATGCCCAGAGGCAGAAATTCTCTTTGTTGGCGCTGAAGGAAGAATGGAGATGCAGCGTGTTCCCGATGCAGGATACAAGATCATAGGTCTTCCTGTAGCAGGATTCGACAGGAAGAATCTCCTAAAGAACATCCCCGTACTGTATAAGTTGGCAAAGAGTCTGTGGATGACTCGCAAGATCCTCAAGGATTTCAAGCCACAAGTGGCAGTAGGTGTAGGAGGTTTTGCCAGTGGACCAACGTTAAAGGCAGCCAGCAAGATGGGTATTCCTATTCTGATTCAAGAGCAGAATTCCTTTGCTGGTGTCACCAATAAACTTTTGGCTAAGAGTGCTGATAAGATTTGTGTGGCATATGAAGGAATGGACAATTTCTTCCCAACTGATCGTATCATACTGACAGGTAATCCTGTACGCCAGAACTTGCTGACTCATCAATCCAATCATGACGAGGCTGTTCAGAATTTTGGATTCGACAAGACCAAGAAAATTATCTTGATCGTGGGAGGAAGTCTAGGTGCCCGTACCATCAATGACACCATGAAGGCTGCCATCGATATGGTCAAGGAAAACAAAGATATCCAGTTCATCTGGCAGACAGGCAAGATTTATATCGAAGAGGTAAAGCAGTTTATTAAGGAGAAGACAGGCGACGAAGTGACAAACCACCATGTAGCCAGCATTCCAAACCTCTTCATTACGGAGTTCATCAAGAACATGGATGATGCCTATGCAGCTGCAGACCTGGTCATTTCAAGAGCAGGAGCAGGCTCCATTTCAGAATTCTGTCTATTGCGAAAACCGGTTATCTTGGTACCATCTCCCAATGTGGCCGAAGACCACCAAACCAAGAATGCCTTGGCACTCGTAAGCAAGGATGCAGCGCTTTACGTGAAAGACTCTGAAGCTGTCCACAACTTGATGCCCGTGGCTTTGGATACGGTACGTGATGACAAGAAACTCAAGAGTCTCAGCGAGAATATTGCCACCTTAGCATTGCCCGATTCTGCCAATATCATCGCAAAAGAAGTGCTGAAACTTATTAAAGAATGACATTCATGAAATTAGACGAGATAAAGTCAGTTTATTTTATAGGCGCTGGAGGCATTGGTGTAAGTGCCTTGATACGCTTCTTCCTTTCTAAGCAGAAAGCTGTGGCAGGATATGACCGTACGCCAAGTGAGCTTACTGCCCGCCTTATCGAGGAAGGGGTGGACATTCACTACGAAGAAAATGTCGCGCTTATACCCGACTACTGTCGTGATCCTAAGACTACATTGGTGGTTTACTCTGCCGCCATTCCTGAAACACATCAAGAACTCACTTATTTCAGAAACGAAGGTTTCGAGATCCAGAAGCGTGCACAGGTATTGGGTACGGTTACCTTAGGTACCAAGTGCCTCGCTGTGGCAGGTACACATGGAAAGACTACCACCAGTACGATGGCTGCGCATATTCTTCACCAATCCGCTTTGGGATGCACGGCTTTCTTAGGAGGTATCTCCAAGAACTACGAAACGAACTTACTGCTTTCAAACGATAGTCCGTTTACAGTTGTCGAAGCCGATGAGTTTGACCGTTCGTTCCATTGGTTGCGTCCTTACATGACTGTCATCACAGCCACTGATCCAGACCATCTAGATATTTATGGCACCAAGGAAGCCTATTTGGAGAGTTTCCGCCACTATACCTCACTTATTCAAGAAGGTGGTGCCTTGATTATCCATACAGGCTTGGAATTGCAACCTAACGTGAAGCCTGGTGTGCGGATATATACCTATAGCAGAAATGAAGGCGATTTCCATGCAGAGAATGTCCGCATTGGCAACGGAGAGATCGTGTTCGACTTTATAGCGCCCGATGCTCGCATCAATGACATAGAATTGGGAGTTCCTGTGAGCATCAACATTGAAAACGGTATTGCAGCTATGGCACTGGCCCATCTGAATGGAGCCACTGCAGAAGAGATTCGTACGGCCATGAAAAGTTTCAGCGGTGTGGATCGTCGATTCGACTTCCGATTAAAGACCAAGGAAGTGGTACTGATCAGCGACTATGCCCACCATCCAGCAGAGATTGAGCAAAGCGTGCGCTCTATCCGCGAGCTCTATCAAGACAAGAAGATTACAGCTATTTTCCAACCGCATCTCTACACGCGTACACGCGACTTCTACCGTGATTTCGCCAAGAGTTTGTCTCTACTCGATGAAGTGATACTGACCAATATCTATCCTGCTCGAGAGCAACCTATTCCTGGAGTGACTAGTCAACTGATTTACGATAATCTACGTCCAGGTATCGAAAAGACGCTTTGTCAAAAAGAAGAAGTGTTAAAGTTATTAGCGGCAAAAAAGAGGGAAGTAATCATCGTTCTCGGTGCTGGTGATATGGACAACAATATCCCTGATATAATTAAAGTACTAACTAGCTAGTTTTACATTTCTAACTAGGAAAAAATATTTTGCTAACTAGAAAAAAATTTTGGTAACTATATGTCAATACTGAAGAGAATCTTTCTAAGCATCCTGTTGCTGGCAGTCATCGCTTATCTCGTCCTGGCAATCACGGCTTTCAGCAAGAAGCCGCATGGACGTCTATGCGAGGACATCGAGTTGGTTTCTATCGACTCCACTGAAGCAGGCTTTATCACGAAGAAAGAAATTCTCAGCCTCTTGAGTTCACATAAGCAGAATCCCGTAGGAAAAGACATTGACTCCATCAATACCAACAAGATGGAAGAAGTGCTGGCCAGTCATCCAGCCATTAAACGAATCGACTGCTACAAGACCCCAAGTAATAAGATTGCTATTGACATCAAACAGCGCATTCCAGTCTTAAGAGTGATGACGGCAGCTGGCGATGACTATTACCTGGATGGTGAAGGAAGCATCATTCCTGCAAGGCACAATATTGCCCATCTGGCCGTTGTGACAGGAAGAGTAAGTAAGGAATATGCCAGCAAGGAACTGTACAAGTTTGGCATCTTCCTTCAGAACGACAAATTTTGGAACAGTCAGATAGAACAGATCAACGTGCTCTCAGGAAACAATCTGGAGTTCGTTCCTCGCGTTGGCGACCATCTGGTATATATGGGTAAACTTACCAATTATGAGCAGAAACTGGAAAGGCTCAAGATCTTCTATCAGAAAGTACTCAATCAAGTTGGATGGAACAAGTACTCGATGATCAATATTGAGTTCAGCAACCAGATTGTCTGCACGAAGAAATGAAAAGATGAAATTTGAATTATAATAACTCTATATGGCAACAACAGATTTTATAGCCGCCATTGAACTGAGCTCTTCAAGGATCTCTGGCATGGCAGGACAGAAGAATGTAGATGGCAGCATCAACGTCATGGCATACGCCTATGAAGATGCCCGCCTTTTCATTCGCAAAGGCCAAATATTCAATATCGACAAGGCCAAAGCTGCCCTGAGCTCTGTCATCAGACAACTAGAAGTACAGCTGGGAAGTTCCATTGCCAAAGTATATGTAGGCATTGGCGGGCAATCCATGCGAACGGTGAAAAACGAAATCAACCGCGAAGTGACAGGTGAGGATAAGATCTCACAGACTCTGATTGACCAAATCTGCGATGAGAACCGTGATTATCCCATTGCAGACATGTGTATCTTGGATTTTGAGCCACAGGAATACAACATCGACGGTAAGATGGTGACAGAGCCAGTTGGTGTGACTGGACAGCATCTCACTGCCCGCTTCCTCAATGTAGTGGCACGTGCTACCATGCGCAAGAATCTGGAACAGAGTTTTGAAGAAGCTCACATAGAAACTGCCGATATGTTTATCATCCCTCGCGCCCTTTCTCACAGTGTGCTCACTGTGGATGAACTCCGCGCAGGATGTGCTTTGGTAGATTTTGGTGCCGAAACCACCACCGTCACAATCTTCAAGAATAACCTGATGCGCTATCTGGCAGTCATTCCTCTCGGAGGAAATGCTATCACCAAGGACCTTGCTACACTGCAGATGGAGGAAGAAGAAGCTGAAAAACTCAAATTAGACTATGCGAACTTCATTCCCGAAGATGTCGAGGCTGAAGAAAAGACCATCACGCTGATGGATGGTCGTGCCGTTCCTGCTTCCCAAGTGTGCGACATCATTGAATCACGCGTTGAAGAGATCATTGCCAATGTGTGGAATCAGATCCAGCTCTCAGGTTATGAGGATAAGTTGCTTCAAGGCGTAGTCTTCACGGGTGGCGCCTGCAAGCTTCCAGGCCTTGAAGATGCTTTCAAGAAAGTCAGCCACATCGAGAAGATCCGCAAGGCCCTCTCTGCCCAACAACGTCTGGAAGGTACCACTGCCTCCATCAACAAGGATGGTAACACCAATGCACTGATAGGCCTGCTTTGCATGGGAAATGAGAATTGTCGTAAACCTGAGCCACGACCAGAACCTAAGGTAGTGGTAGAGCATCCTGAAACTGCAGACATGTTTGCCAACGATGAAGAGTTGAAGCGTCAGGAGGAAGAGGCACGCAGGGAAATAGCTAAGAAAGAAGCCGAAGAGCTGCGCAAGCGGAAAGAAGAAGAAAAGCGTAGGCAGAAAGAAGAGACAGCCAACAAGAAGCCAAAGCGCAATTGGTTCAGCGAGACATTTGGAAAGCTTTCCAACGAACTCTTCGCAGAAGATAATATGACAGATGACACCACTAAATAATAACGAGTTATGGAAGAATTGAATATCAACGAATTAGAGAATCCTATGGGATTTATGGGCGATGAGATCGTTCCCTTCGACCTTCCGACCGAATCACCTAAAATCATAAAGGTGATAGGTGTTGGTGGTGGCGGTGGTAATGCCGTGAAGCACATGTTCAAGGAAGGCATTCATGATGTGACCTTCGTGCTTTGTAATACCGACCTTCAGGCACTGAAGAAATCGGAAATTCCTATTAAAATACAGTTAGGTCCCAAGACCACTGGCGGTCTGGGTGCAGGCAACGACCCTAAGGTGGCTCGTGAAGCGGCAGAGGAAAGCATTGATGAAATCAAGCGTCTCTTCTCTGACGGTACACAAATGGTCTTCATCACCGCTGGTATGGGAGGTGGAACTGGTACAGGAGCCGCCCCTATCGTAGCACGCATCGCCAAAGAGATGGGAATGTTGACAGTAGGCATCGTCACCATCCCGTTCCTCTTCGAGCGCAATCCTAAGATCATCCAGGCATTGAAGGGTGTGGAAGAGATGCAGAAGAATGTAGATGCTTTGTTGGTGATCAACAACGAGCGTCTGCGCGAAATCTACACCGATGGTATGACCACCATGCGTGATGCGTTCGCCAAGGCTGATGATATCCTGTCTATCGCCACGAAGAGCATCGCTGAAATCATCACGATGGAAGGTAACATCAATCTGGACTTCCGTGATGTGAAGAAGATTCTGAAAGATGGTGGCGTGGCCATCATGTCCACAGGTATCGCCGAGGGAGACAAGCGTCTGAAGTTTGCCATCGAGAACGCACTTAAATCACCGTTGCTCAACAATAACGATATCTCCAACGCCAAGAAGATCCTCTTCAACATCTCCTGGAGCAAGGATGCCCCACTGCTCATTGAAGAGACCAATGAGATTGACAACTTCATGGAAAGCCTTGATCCTAACATCGAGGTAATTTGGGGAGAAGCCGAAGACGACAGTCTGGGCAAGAACGTGAAATTCACAGTGTTGGCCACAGGCTTTGGATCCTCCAGTATTCCAGGAATGGATAGGCTTCACGATGTACGTACCAAAGAACAGAAGGAAGCCGATGAAGAAGAAGAAGCCAAGAACGTGGAACTTATCAGTCGTATCTATGGGCGTACCAATACCGAGAAGAACAAGTATAAGCATAATTACATCTATCTCTTCTCACCAGAAGACCTGGACAACGATGCTCTCATCGACATGATCGAAGGTTCTCCTACCTTTACGCGTACCAAGATGGCCCTGGAGAACATTAAGCAGAAGGCTAAGGAAGATTCTACACACCTCAAGCAGCAAGTGGACACCACGCTCGATGGTGAGGCTGGCAGTGCCAATGTAATCACTTTTTAATGGAAACTAAAATTCAAAGATATGGCATTATTCGAACAAATCAGTGAAGATATCAAGGTCGCCATGAAGGCCCGTGATAAAGTAGCGCTGGAGACCCTGCGCAATGTGAAGAAAGTATTTCTGGAGGCCAAGACTGCCCCAGGAGCCAATGATACCCTGACCGATGAGGATGCCCTCAAGCTGATGCAGAAGCTGGTGAAGCAAGGCAAGGACGCTGCTCAGATCTACGTAGGTCAGAACCGTCAAGACCTGGCCGATGAGGAATTGGCACAGGTAGCTGTCATCGAGCGTTACCTACCTAAGATGCTCAGTGGTGAAGAACTGGAAGCAGCCATCAAGCAGATCATCGAGACTGTGGGCGCCACCAGCATGAAAGACATGGGTAAGGTGATGGGTACTGCCACCAAGCAGCTCGCTGGCAAGGCCGAAGGCCGTGCCATCAATGAGATGGTGAAGAAACTCTTAGCGTAAACACTGCACATCTATTATATCAAGGAGAGCAGGGCATCAGACGATACCCTGCTCTCCTCTTATCATGACAGATGGCTTTTTCTATAGCGTCTCCATTCCTTGCATAACGTCTGCCTCACATGCCCTCATGGCATCCAGCGTCTTCTGCAGCACCTCATCCAGCGGCCATCCCAGCATCTCAGCCCCCTGTTCGATGACCTCTCGTGAGCAGCCAGCCGCAAAGCCCTTCGATTTATACTTCTTCTTGAGCGACTTCAATTCCATGTCCTGTACACTCTTCGAAGGACGCATCAGTGCAGCTGCCCAGATTAGTCCCGTCAGTTCATCCGTAGCAAAGAGCACCTTCTCCATCAGATGTTCAGGCTTCACATCCACATGCATCCCATATGCATGGCTACAGATGGCATGAATCATCTGCTCCCCTACTCCGCCATTGCGCAGCAGTTCAGGTGCCTTGATGCAATGCTGGTCAGGAAACTGTTCAAAGTCGATATCATGCAACAGTCCCACCAATCCCCAGAAGTCCACCTCCTCGGCGAACCCCAATTTCTGGGCAAACCAGCGCATCACACCCTCCACCGTCAGCGCATGTTGCAGATGAAACGTCTCCTTGTTATACTTTTTCAGCAGCTCCCACGCTGCCTCTCTTGTCAATAGATTATCCATACGATTACTTTATTATGGTTGATTATTATTGCCCATGTGCCGTACGTATAGCAGCACGGATATTCTCTATGTCCGTCTTGTTGTCTATGGTACATTCTGCCCCAAGCATATAGCGATGCGGACGATTTGCCAGTACCCTCTGAACCTCTGATTTGACCTCCTGAGGAGTACCCTTGTTGATGATGCCCTGACGCTCCAAACCACCCAGCACGATGCGTCCGAAGAGCTTTGAAGCATCCTGCGGCGTAAATGGCTTGCCGCCCACCACATTAGGGGTATTTACTATCTCACCTGGATAATCGGCAAAGGCTGAGATGTCGTCATAAGGACCCTCCCAGTCGCAGATGTGCAGTATGTTACAACGAGTGCCCGTCGTACACTCCGTCATCAACTCCAGGTCGAATGGGCGGACAAAGGTCTCAAAGAAACCAGGCAAGTCATTGTATATATTCTCGCCACCCTGCGTAGGCATGAAGAAACCGTCTATGCCCAAGGCCTTGCAATCTTTTACGAAGCCAATCAGTGCATCGTTGTGTATTCTCAGTGCCCGGAGCATCTGCTTAGGATTCTCATGGGCCCATCGCACAATGTTGGCATGACCAATCTGATTATGAAGAATCTGGAAGGCAGAATAGACTGTAGCAAGGACCATATTCTCCTGCCCGACGATGTCAATTACCTGTTTCGCAACCTCCAAGGTAGGTGCATAAAAATCGCGTGGCAAGGGCTGGATACGCTGCCAATCCTCAGCCGTTTCTGGTGAGAAAGTAGGTTGAAGCTGCTCAAACTGTATCTTAAGCAAATCCACTCCCGTACGATTCAGATGGCGCACATGGTAATAGACCGCCTCTTGTCCCAAACTAGCAGGGAAATGCATAAAAAACACGGTGGGCACATAATTGTCAAAGTCTTTTCCGTCGAGGAACTGCTGCATGATCTCGCGTCTGGTAGTCAATGGGGAGTCTTGGTTTTCACTCTGCGTGCATCCCTGCATAAACAGACATAAGAAAAGTATCAGAAAAATAGTCTTCTTCATGAATAAAGATTAATTAAAGTTAGTTATTTCTGTGCAAGGAGGATAAATTGTTCTCCGCCGTAAAGATATACAAAAGTTTTGATAATGAAAGTATCTCAATGGTATAATTAAGCCATATTATCAGCAGATTAGTACGAAGGTTATGAAACGCTGATATATTATTGGAGAAATAGCGTATACTAATTCAATAATTAATCGAACAACTCACGTAGCACTTGGAGAGACATGAGTTCGGGAAAGTCGGGTAGATGCAAGCGATAGAATTCATTGAGGACGGTGAGCATGCGATTCCGTTCTGTGCGACTGAAACGGAACAGATGCATGGTCTCAAAGTTGATGCGCGAGAGCTGGGGTACATACGATGACTCCTGCACGCTGAGGAAATGAGGATGTGTCAATGGCTGCGAACCCACGAAACAGGCATTCAGAAGGTCGAAATAATCGCCTTCGTGATAGTTCTCAAAATTGGGATAGATACCAAGGAAGCGTGAGAGACGTAGCAAGAAAACGATGTGGAAATTGCTAAATCCCTGGATGGCTCCATCAAGAAACGAAATGGAATTTCGCAGATACTCAAATAACGGAAGATCCTGCTCCTCTTCTCTCAACGCACGGGTGAGAAATTCGGAGAGAAACATCACAATAGTCTGCTTGTAGGGATTGAAGGGGATGTCACTAAAGGGAGTCAGCGTCTTGGCTTCTAATACCTTATAAATAGTCGCGTGGGGACGCACATCAATCTCCATCTCCAATATGGCCAACGGTTGGAAGAGCACGGGGAGCACCTTGGCACGTCCTGTCTTAGGAACGCGCAACATGAACTGGCAACGTCCACGGACGTCTGTATAGACATCGGCAATGAGCGAAGAGTCCTTATATTTTATGGTGCGGAGCACGATTCCACGAGTGGTCTGCTGCATGAATTTACCCTCCTTCAATGATTTAACTCTACAAAGCTACAAAAAATTTTTCATAGAAAACTTTGTCAATTCAAAATAAGTACCTACCTTTGCAGTCGCAACTGAAGAAACGGTCCATTCGTCTATCGGTTAGGACGAGAGATTTTCATTCTCTAAAGAGCAGTTCGACTCTGCTATGGACTACAAATAACAATAAAAATAACATTTAAAAAACAAAGATTAGTCGAGATGGCAAATCATAAATCAACTCTGAAGAGAATCAGACAGAATGAAAAGAGAAGACTGCGCAACCGCTATTACGGTAAGACAATGAGAAACGCAGTTCGCAAGTTACGTGCTACTACTGAGAAGGAAGTTGCTGCTACTTTGTTACCTGCAGTAACCAAGTTGCTTGACAAAATGGCAAAGAAGGGAATCATTCATAAGAATAAGGCTAACAACCTGAAATCTAGATTGGCTCTCCACATCAACAAGCTGGGTTAAGTATTAGGAATAACCCCCTTATGTGATATATAATCAGGCTGAACTCTATAGAGTTCGGCCTTTTCTGTTTTGTGCAGGAGGCTGGTCTGCAAATCATGCTAAAATTGTTCGATAAAAACTGCAATTTTATGCCTTATTTCTAGCAAGAAATCCAAAGATTTTTCGTAACTTTGCTACCTAAACAGGAGCCTCGCGAAAACAGGCTCCAGGAAGTTAAAAGGAGATATTAAACAAGCTATATACGATGACTGAAGAAGAGAAGATCATAGGCGAAAACAATTATTCTGCTAGTAACATTCAAGTGCTCGAAGGCTTGGAAGCTGTACGTAAGCGTCCTGCCATGTACATTGGTGACATCAGTACCAATGGTTTGCATCATCTGGTAAACGAAGTGGTGGACAACTCCATCGACGAAGCCTTAGCAGGTTTCTGCGATAAGATAGAAGTGACCATCAATGAAGACAATTCCATCACTGTGCAAGACAATGGACGTGGTATCCCTGTGGATATGCATGAGAAAGAGCAGAAGTCAGCCCTTGAAGTGGTAATGACCGTGCTGCATGCTGGTGGAAAATTCGATAAGGGTTCCTACAAGGTATCTGGAGGTCTACACGGTGTAGGTGTTTCTTGTGTAAATGGTCTTTCAAAGCACATGACTACTCAGGTGTTCCGCAACGGACATATCTACCAGCAGGAATACGAAATTGGCAAGCCGCTCTATGACGTAAAAATAGTGGGCGACTGTGACGAAACCTTCACTGGTACCCGTCAGCAGTTCTGGCCTGATGACACCATCTTCACGGAAACCGAATATGAATACGACCGCTTGGCAAAGCGTATGCGCGAATTGGCATTCCTGAATGCAGGCATTACCATCACACTGACTGACCGTAGGCATGTGCTGGAAGATGGCAGCTTCAAGAAGGATACATTCTACTCAAAGGACGGTCTGCGTGAGTTTGTGCGCTACGTGGATGCCAACCGTGAGCATCTGTTCAACGATGTGATCTACATTACCACTGAGAAGCAGGGCACACCTATCGACGTGGCCATCATGTATAATACAGGCTACAACGAGAACATTCACTCTTACGTAAACAATATTAACACTATAGAGGGTGGTAAGCACCTGGAAGGTTTCCGCCGTGCCTTGACACGCACACTGAAGAAGTATGCTGAGGACAACAAACTGTTGGAGAAGGCAAAGGTGGAGATTGCTGGTGACGACTTCCGAGAGGGTCTGACAGCTGTGATTTCCATCAAAGTTGCTGAGCCTCAGTTTGAGGGACAGACCAAGACGAAGCTGGGCAATAGCGAGGTTATGGGTGCCGTTGATAGTGCCGTAGGTGAAGCACTGACGAACTTCCTGGAGGAGCATCCCAAGGAGGCGAAGCTGATTGTGGAGAAGGTGGTATTGGCTGCACAAGCTCGTATCGCTGCACGTAAAGCACGTGAAACAGTACAACGCAAATCACCTATGGGTGGTGGCGGATTGCCAGGCAAATTAGCCGACTGCTCCAGCAAAGATCCTGAGGAGTGTGAACTCTTCCTGGTGGAGGGCGATTCTGCAGGTGGTAGTGCCAAACAAGGGCGCAACCGTCTGTTCCAAGCTATACTGCCTCTGCGTGGTAAGATTCTAAACGTGGAGAAGGCTATGTGGCACAAGGCGTTCGAGAGCGATGAGGTTAACAACATCATCCAGGCGCTGGGCATTCGCTTCGGTGTAGATGGTGAGGATACCAAGAAGGCCAACATCGACAAGCTACGTTACAAGAAGATCATCGTGATGACCGATGCCGACGTCGATGGCTCTCACATCGACACACTGGTAATGACATTGTTCTTCCGCTATTTCCCTGAGATTATAGAGAGAGGGTACCTGTATCTGGCCACTCCTCCACTCTACCTCTGCACGAAGGGTAAGAACAAGGAGTATTGCTGGACAGAGCAACAGCGTCAGCGCTTTATTGACGTCTATGGTGGCGGCTCTGAGGGCAGCATCCACACACAGCGCTACAAAGGTCTGGGTGAAATGAATCCGGAGCAACTTTGGGAGACAACCATGAACCCTGAGAATCGTATGCTGAAGCAGGTGCACATGACCAATGCTGCAGATGCAGACTGGACATTCTCTATGCTGATGGGTGAGGACGTAGGTCCGAGACGTGAGTTCATTGAGCAGAATGCGACTTACGCTAACATCGATGCTTAAGGAAAGCACTTCACATCTTACATAAATGAAGGAAAAAGCCCTGGTGAACGTAGGAAAATCCTACTGCCAGGGCTTTAATGTTGCACTTGCGTGAGCTTACTTAATATAGCCTCTACGTTTCAGTTCCTCTACAGCCTCTACGAGTTCCTGATACCATGCCTCACCGAACTTTCGGATTAATGGTTCCTTGAGGAACTCATACACTCTCACATCCTCTTTCTGCCCTAAAAGCAAGGCAGCTTTGCAAATGGTCCAACGATCGTAATTCAGCGCCTCCATGTCGCCTACCTGCTTCACCCTAATGGGATACAGATGGCAGGAAATGGGTTTATAGAACTTAGTCTTTCCTTCACGGAACGCCTTCTCGATGGCACAGAAGCAACAGCCTTTCTCGTCGTAACACGTGAAGACGCAGTCCTTGCCATTCACGATGGAGGTGACCAACTGTCCTTCAGGGTCGGTGTAAGCCACCCCTTGCTTGTTGATGACCTTACGTGCCTGCAGATCCAGGTTGTCCCATATCACGGGTAAAAGCTCCTCAATCTCCAGCACCTCATCTAATTCTAAGGGTGCCCCCGCATCGCCCTCGATGCAGCAGGCACCCATACATTCTTTCAAGTCGCAGATGAAACGCTCTGTCAGCACCTCATCGCTAATCAGCACGTCTCCTATCTGATACATTATTTAATCAAGTCGTTTCCTGTCATGTCTGCAGGCTGAGGCATGCCCATGATATGCAGGATAGAAGGAGCCACATCAGCCAATACACCGTTCTCCACCTTCGCATCCCTATTTGCTGTAACATATACGAATGGTACAGGATTCAGTGAGTGAGCAGTGTTTGGCGTTCCGTCTTCATTCAGTGCATGGTCAGCATTACCATGGTCAGCAATAATGATCACCTCATAATCGTTGGCCTTAGCAGCCTCAACGGTTTCCTTCACACAGTTGTCGATAGCCACCACAGCTTTCTCGATAGCCTCATAGATACCCGTATGACCCACCATATCGCCATTAGCATAGTTCACCACGATGAAATCATACTTCTGAGTATTGATGGCCTCTACCAACTTATCTTTAACCTCGTAGGCACTCATCTCTGGCTTCAGATCGTAGGTAGCCACCTTTGGAGAAGGCACCAGGATACGGTCTTCACCATCAAACGGAGCCTCACGACCACCATTAAAGAAGAAGGTCACATGCGCATATTTCTCTGTCTCGGCAATATGCAACTGCTTCTTATCATTCTTTGAGAGATACTCACCCAAAGTATTAGCTACATTCTCCTTATCAAAGAGGATATGAACACCCTTGAACGATGCATCGTAAGGAGTCATGCAATAATACTGCAAATCCTTGATGGTATGCATGCCATGCTCTGGCATATCCTGCTGCGTCAGTGCAATGGTGATTTCCTTGGCACGGTCGTTACGGTAATTGAAGAAGATAAATACATCACCTTCCTTCACGCGACCATCCACAGTGCTGTTCACGATAGGCTTGATGAATTCATCCGTTACGCCCTCATCGTAGCTTTCCTGCATGGCCTGAACCATGTTGTCGCTCTGCTTGCCGATACCATGTACCAACTGGTCGTAACCCACTTTCACACGCTCCCAACGCTTATCACGGTCCATTGTGTAGAAGCGACCGATAATAGAAGCTACAACACCTGCACTCTGCTTGCAATGCTCTTCTACCTCAGCGATGAAACCTATACCACTGCGAGGATCAGTATCACGACCGTCCATCAGACAGTGGATGAACGTACGACCTTCCAAGCCATACTCCTTGGCAATGTCACACAATTTGAAGAGATGCTCCATAGAACTGTGTACACCACCATTAGAGGTCAAGCCCATGATATGCAGGCCTACGCCATGCTCCTTAGCATAGGTATAGGCAGCGATAATCTCCTTATTCTTAAGGATGCTACCATCTTTGCAAGCACGGTTGATCTTTACCAGATCCTGATACACGATACGTCCGGCACCGATATTCAGGTGACCAACCTCAGAGTTACCCATTTGTCCGTCAGGCAGACCAACGTTCTCACCACTGGCTTGCAGTTGAGAGTTAGGATAAGTAGAGATCAGGTAATCCCAATAAGGTGTAGGTGTAGAGGAGATAACATCATCTTTCTGACGGTCACCGATTCCCCAACCGTCGAGAATCATTAAAAGCGCTTTCTTTGCCATAATATTTTCCTATATAATTGTACGTACATATTTGGTTGCAAAGATACGTAAAAACGAGAGAAAAGGCAAATGTATTTGTCTTTTCCGAGTGCCAAGTATCTTCGGCGAAGCCAAAATTACTACAAAACGTAGTATTTTGCAATGTTACAAGTTATTTCTTTTTTCTTTCTTTTAAGTTACTCATTCTTTTCTTCGGCACGGCCCGAAGTTTTTATTCATTTCTTTTGCTCGTGCAAAAGAAACGAACCAAAGAAAACACGCCGACTGCACTTCCACAGCTAAGATTACTTCAATTTTCACTAAGCGCTGCAAGACGACCCCCTTCGGGGCTCTTTTTGGTGCAGCGCTTTTAACGTGAAAATCTCGCAATCTTTTAACGCTGCTCCAGTGAGGTCGGAAGCATCCCTTAATGGAGAGTGGATAATGGATAGTGGATAATAACGAGCAAAGCGATGTTGCGTCAAAAATCCCGTCCTCACATCTGGAGCGCTAAGAAAATCAGGAGCGTTTTTGGAAAAGAGGGCCGCACCACAAAGTGAGCGAAGCGACCGTCTTGCGGCCCTCCCAAAAACGTGAGTGATTTTTAGCGGAAGATGTGCAGACGGCGGCTCTTCTTTTGGTTCTTTTCTTCGAGCTGCAGCGAAGAAAAGAATAAGTAACTTTAAAAAAGAATAAAAGAAAAGGCGTGACTAAAACGCCACGCCTTTCTTAAAAATATCTTTAGCGAAAGATATCCCCAATTACTTTACCCAAGGCTGAGCATTGATAAACTTCATAGAAGCCTCAACGCGCTGCATCTGCTTGCCGCTGTCGATATCCTCGATCTCGCAGAACAGATACTTGTTGCCATTAGCATAGAACTGCTCGAAGATGTTCTTGAAGTTCATAGCACCAGAATCACCCAGAACTACGAAGTCCTTCACGTGCATCAACTTGATACGGTTAGCACGGTTCTTCAACCAAACCACAGGATCCTGCTGACCCATCACGGTCCAGTAAGTATCCATTTCGTAGCATACGTTAGCAGGATCAGTGTTGTCCATCAGCAGATCCATGATCATAGGACCATCAGCTGCAGTCAGCGGAGTCAACACAGTTGGGAGACGGAAGCCCTTAACACCCTTCACCATGCGAGCGAACTCCATGTTGTGATGGTGGTAACCGAACTGGATACCTGCAGCCTTGAAGATCTCACCACTCTTGTTCAGCATCTCTGCGAATGCCTTCACGTCATCCTCAGTGTTCAGGTAAGCCATCATTGGGTGAACCACGTACTGGATACCCTGCTTAGCATGATCCTCAGCAACCTTCTTGAATGAATCAGCCACCTTGTTGATCATAGAACGGTTGAACTGACCATCGCTACCATCACGGCTCTCACGACCAGCTACACCTGAGAACAGACCAGGAGCGTTAACATGTGAGCTAGGGATCTCAAGACCAGCGTCGTTGGCCTGCTTCTTGAACTCGGTGAAATCTACGCCACCAACAGTGTTAGTGTTTACATCGTAGCCAGCCAGCTCAATGTACTTGAAGCCCATGTCATGCAGCTTCTTAAAGTTGTCAGCCAAGTTACCAGCATAAAGCTCATTGCCCAGCGTGTAAATCTGCAAGCCAAAATACTTGTCAGGATTGTTTACTTCAACATTAACAGCAGGAGCAGGAGCAGCCTTCTCGTTGTTGCAAGCTGCGAGAGCGCCCAGTGAAAGCATTGAAGCGCCTTTCAGGAAATTTCTTCTATCCATAATTATACTAAGTTATTAAATAAAATTTATAATCTGACCCCAAAGTTAGGAACAAAATTTGAAATCTTCACGTTTTTTCCTAATATTTTGACCCTAATGAGATGATTTTGCGCAAATTAGAGAAGAAAAAGAAAGTGGGGTTGCCTAAATTGGCAACCCCACCTTACTATTAGGTTGATGTAATTAATTACACGAAATCATGACCCAGCAGGTACTTAGCGCTCTCAAGAGCATACTCTACCTGATGACCACTGTTAGTACCCTCGATCTCTACGAACCAGTACTTGTTGCCATTAGCATAGTGCTGAGTGAAGATGTTCTCCCAGTTCATAGCACCAGAAGCACCGATTACTACGAAGTCCTTCACGTGGAGATACTTGATGCGGTTAGAATACTGCTTCAACCAAACGAGAGGATCCTGCTGACCCATTACAGTCCAGTAGCAATCCAACTCAAAGAATACCTTAGAAGGATCAGTGTTCTCAATGAAAATCTTCTCGATAGTCTCTGGTTCTGGAGTATCGTCACCTGGGCGACGGAAACCACGCTGATAGTAAGGAGTAGCAGCCTCACCGCCAGGGATAACCTTATTGAACTCATTGCTGTGGTTGTGGTAACCGAACTTGATACCGTTCTGACCCAGCAGCTCACCTACTGCATTGAACACCTCGCATACGTTCAGAGCATCTTCCTTATTCTGGATAGTAGGCAGAGAAGGCTGAACGATAGCCTCTACACCGAAAGTCTTGTGATCCTCGATAACGGTCTTCCAGTACTCCAGGATAGTGTCCTTAGTAGAAGCGTCATACTTAGCACCACGCTCCAGATTGTTAGGAGTCAAGTGAGAGCTAATGATAGAGATACCAGCGTCATCGCACATCTTCTTGAAATCAGCAGCAGAAATAGTAGCAGCATCCTGACCATAGCCACGGAAACCACGTGCCTGTGGGTTGTAACCTGCCAGCTCAAAGCCAGTGTAACCACCCTCTGCCAACTTCTTAATCACATTTGCAGTATCGTTATACAATTCACCACCCAGTGTATAAGTCTGGAGGCCGATGTACTTAGAACCTGGAGCAGCAGGCTGATTAGCAGCTGCGCCACCATTTGCATTACATGCAGCGAGTGTACCAAGCGTCAGCATAGATGCACTCTTCAAAAAATCTCTTCTAGTTGCCATAATATAATGATAAGTTAATGTATTTGGGCGCAAAGGTATGAAAAAGGCTCGGTTTTGTATGATACCGAGCCTCAATTTGTTACAAAATTTAAACTTATTTAACAAAGTCGCTTGCCAACAAGAAATCTGCACTGGCTTTGATGCGGTCAAATTGCTTACCACTGCGGGTATCTTCAATCTCCACGAAGAAGTACTGATGCCCATGGCTATAGAACGCATTAAAGATGTTCTTGAAGTTCATCATACCACTGTCACCCAATACCAGACGGTCCTTGATATGCAGCATCTGGATGCGGTTAGCATACTTATTGATCCACTCTACAGGATCCTGACCACCCATAACGGTCCAATATACGTCGAGTTCGAAGATCACCTTGCTTGGATCAGTGCTCTCGATGAAGATTTCCTCTACCGTCTTAGGCATTTCCTGACCCTGAGGAGGACGATAGCCACGGATAGCGAAGCTGATAGGCTCTGTACCACCAGCAGTCAGACGGTTGAACTCATAGTTGTGGTTGTGATAACCAAACTGGATACCACCCTGCTTGGCGATTTCACCAGCAGCATTGAATACCTCGCCCACATACTGAGCATCTTCCAGACTGTTGCACTGTGGCAATGATGGCTGTACCATATACTTCACACCCAGTTTGTTGTGATCCTCGGTAGCCTTCTTCCAGAAGTCCTTGATCTGCTCGATATTATCCTTGGAATACTGTCCACGTACTGAAGGGGTAAGGTGAGAACTGATGATGGTCAGACCAGCATCATCGGCCATTTTCTTAAACTCAGCCACGGGAGCCTGTCCGATGTTACCCTCGCGATAACCTGCCAACTCCAAGTTGGTATAGCCACACTCTTTCACCTTCTTTAAGCCTGTAGCCAAGTCGGGCTGTGAGAGTTCAGGACCCAGTGAATATGTCTGCAAACCTAAGATTTTGCTTGCCATTGAATTACGGGTAGCGGCAGAAGCTTCAGAGGTGATACCATCTACAAACAATGCACCCAGCGTCAGGGCTGATGCACGCTTTAAAAAATCTCTTCTGTTCGTCATAATGAATAATATTTAAAGTGTTAGAAATAGACTATTTTGGTCAAATATAACACGATTTTAGGGCTTTCGCAATAAAATCGTCGAAAAAACGTTCAAAGATAGCGGAAAAGTCACCCTTGATATGCAACTTTTTCACCATTTGCTGCGTCTAATTTACAAAGATCTCTCTATTTGACGTAACATAAAGCAACAACAAAGGCAGGGTTTCTCGAGATGAAAAGCCCTGCCTGTCTTTATCTATTTAATGTGCAGCACCTCATTCAGTGCTTTTCTTTCAGGCCGTCGAGGTTCCTGATTCCCATAGCCCAACGCCACTACTGACATGATGACTTCTTCACTTGGGATGCTCAGAGCATTACGCAAAGCATTCGCATCACGCAGTCCCATAATCACCGTGTCGAAACCCATCTCCTTCGCTTTGAGCACTAAGAAAGCATTGCTCAGACCAGCGTCGAAGGCTCCCCAGCCGTTACCCACCTCATTGGCAGCCTCACCACTGAAAAAGCCCGATTCGCCCTGTCTATAGGTGGTCACTATCAGCACAGGAGCATCAGCTACTGTATTCTGGTTGTTCAGCATCGCCGCCTTCGCTTCTTTCAATTTCGCGTCCGACATCACAGCATAGAAACGTGTGGCCTGCACATTAGCCCACGAAGGTGCTTCCTGCACCGTGGCAATCAAGGTGCGCACTTGGTCTTCACTAATCTTCCTGTTAGGGTCGTAACTCCTCACGCTACGACGGGCAGATACCACTTCATCGAAAGAAGATGCGTTCTTTGAGCAACTGACCAATGATGTCAGCAACCCTGCTACCAACAATAGCCTAAAAAGTTTTATCTTCCTCATCTCGTTTGTTGTATTATGTGATTAAATATATCTGCTGCAAAGATAGTGCAAGTCGAATAAAAAACAAAGAAACTTGATTATATTACTGCAATATCTATTGCGTCACTATAACTCCTTAAATAGTCTTTCTAAACACAAACATTTCATCATCATCTTCCCAGTTGCCAACCTCTTCTTCTGGAAATTGAGGACCATGATGATATTTATTCCAGAACTCTACTATCTGGAAACCACAACGGTTTACATAAAAGTGGATGTTACGTTTCTCAAAATAAGGGGTTATCGTTTCCCAAATATGTATTTCAGGATGCAGTGCTTCCACCGCATTCCATGCCGCTTGTCCAACACCTTTGCTATGCACTTCTGGTGCGACAAACAACAGCTCCAACTCACCCTTGTTGGACTCTGGTTCTATCTTTATCACCACTCCACCCACTTTCTCTCCATCCACAACAATGCGATACGTCTCAGCATCCTTGTCGTTTATACAATGCTCGATGGTATCTCTAGATATTACCTCATCACCATCCTCGCACCTATCGTCGCGCATCCCAAACTCCATTTGTGCGCCATATTTAAACGCCCATTGGTTGTCGATAATGAATTGTTCATAGTCATCCTGTTGCAGTAGTACAAGCTCAACTGCTGGTTTAGTAGTAGTCATATACTTTTAACAATTAGTGAAATAAATTATCCGGGCAAGTTGTCCTTAAGGTAGGCATTAAAGGCATCCTGATAAGCTTCGCCTACATGAATAAATTCATCGCCAATAAGCATAGTGTTGTTGCGATCGATGCTCTTGATCTTATGCAGCGCCACGATGTAGGAACGATGCACACGCATGAAGTCCTTAGGGGGCAGGATGTCTTCCACCGCTTTCATGGTGAGGTGTGTGACCAAGGGGCGCTTCTCGCCTTCCAGATAGAACATCACATAGTTCTTCAAGCCTGAGACATAAAGGATACGGTCGATGCTGATCTGCTTCAGTTCGTTATCTACACGCAGGAAGATGGTGTTTCTGCGTGTATCCTCAGGATTGTCTTCCTTCGTAGAGGATGTGAGTTCGAACCACTGGCGGGCTTTCTCTGCAGCTGCGATGAAGCGGGCATAGTTGATGGGCTTCAGCAGGAAGTCGAGCGCATTGACGCCATAACTCTCGAAAGCGTATTCCTTGAAAGCAGTGGTGAAGATGATGCGTGTCTCCTGCGGCACCATGGCTGCCAGACTCATGCCATCGAGGTCGGGCATGTTAATATCGAGGAAGAGCAGGTCCACCGGATTGGCTTTCAGTGCCTCCAGTGCCTCTACGGCATCGGTATAAGAGGACACGAACTCCAGAAACGGCGTGCGCAGGATAAAGGATTTCACCATCTGCACTGCTAAGGGCTCATCGTCTATAACCATACATCTGATAGGTTCCATAGGCATCAAGGATTAAGACGGATTTCTACGCGATAGACACCATCTGTGAGTGTTTGTGTATAGTTGCTTCTCTCTGGATAGAGCAACTGGAGGCGACGCTGCAGGTTCTCTATACCTACGCCCTTGCCCGTACGCCCGTCAGTCTTCTTGGGGAAGTTACTGTTCTCACATGTGAAGATAATTTGGGCATCTTCTACACGGAGGGCAGCCTTGATGAAAGAGGCTTCGTGGGAGCTGACACCATGCTTGAAGGCGTTCTCCAGCGTGGAAATGAACAGCATAGGGGCGATACTGACGGGAGAATCAGGTACCTGAAAATCAGTTTCCACACAGACTTTCTCATTGCAACGGAGCTTCATCAGGTGGATGAAATTGTCCATAAACTCCACTTCATCGGCCAGTGCTACAGCGGGCTTATTGGTCTCATAGAGGGCATAGCGCAGCAAGTCGCTAAGTTGCGTAATGCTGTCTTGGGCCGTATCAGCATCTATCTGCACCAAACTGCTGATATTGTTCAGCGTGTTGAAGAGGAAATGTGGATTCAGCTGATTCTTCAGCCATACCAGTTCGGCTTCGGCATTCTGCTGCTTCACTTCCTGAAGCTGGAGCTCCACTTTATGCAGGCGCATGATAGTGCGTACGGCCAGAGCGCAGGAGGCTGCCAGCAGATAGGTCACCACGTCTATGGCAAATATGAAGGCGAAGCGCGCTGCATGGAAGTGGCGATCTTCCCAGAAGAAGATGCCATCATCGACCATCTCTAGGCCAAAAGAGAACAGGATGCCTAGGAGAACATTCAGCCCCCAAAACAGCGCTTTATTCTCGTAATAATAGCGGGGAACCAGCCAATAATAGTTGATCAGGTAGAAGGTAAAGAGGGGGATGAAATACTCCATGGAGTCGAAAAGGGAATCTATCACCTCATGGCCATCTGCGGTGGCAATTCTGGTAGCCACAGCGGGCAGGATGATGACCAGCACCATCACTGCCGCATGGATAAAGAATATCAATATGTCTTTACGGTTCCATTTCATAACCCTGCAAAGATAACTGATTCTTTAGAATTTGTAATACAAGCTCAACAAAATATTACGCGGACGTATCTTATAGGAGGTATAAGACTTGGTAAAGTCTCGTGAATCCACCATCGTATAGTTGTAGGTGTCTTGGTTCAGAATGTTCTTTGCGGAGAGTATCAGTTGCCATTTGCTGTCGATGGTGTACTCTGCCTTGACATCAGCCAGAATAAGGTGCTTTGACACGTCGTCGCTGAACTCGGTGTAGTAGTGCTCACCCAGCACACTGAAGTTGAGCTTAGGCGATGGAGAGAAGATGAGTTCGAGCGACTGTGTGTAGCCTTTCGACTTTGAGGAGGTGTCTGCATCCTTCACCTTCACGCTGCTCATGTTGAAGTCCAGGCGATAAACGGCGTTCAACCATGAGGTGAGACGGCCATTAATATAAGGTGAAAGCATCCATCCAGAACTATTGAGAGGGATGAACTGCTCATTTCTGGCTATCTTGGAGGTACCTCTCTCATAGCTCACTTCCATACCAATCTTACCTTTCATGAAGTTGATGCCCTTGCTGATGTCACCTCTGATTTCCGTGTCATTAGAGGTGCTTGGCAGGATGTGGCGGCCGTTGATGATGAACAGGTCGGTAAACGACTTGTCGCTCACGAAGGGGTCTTTCTCCCACCTATGCTCTATAGAGCCATTGACGAAGAAGGAGGCGGCTGGATACTTGTAGGATACACTGGCCTCTATGGAGCCTCCCGTTTCATTTTTCATGGCAGGGAGTCCCTTGGAAGCGATGCGATAGTCCTGGAAGATCATGCCTGGATAGAGGTTCTTACGTTCCACCTCATCGACATCCAATCTGGCTTCTAAGGCCAATGAGAGGTTGCTGGAGGCCTCGTATTTAATATTCAGTTCTGGTTCCAAATAGAACTTTGACTTGTTCATCTTGTTATCGTTCAGTTGGTCTGTCAGATGATAGTCGCCATAGTTTACGGGGAAACCCACTTCTGCCTGCAACTTGTCTGTCATGTAGGTGAGCTTGGCCTCTGCATAGGCATTGAATACGTCCAACTTCGACTTCATATTGGGCATTTCCAGTCCTGGGAGTTCAGAGCGATTTACCTTCAGGCCTCTCAGGTTCTCTGAAACGCCGCTCTTAAGACTCAGACTCAGTTGGTTGTTCAATCTGATGTCGTAAGTGAGTCCTAAGCTGGCAAAAGAGGAGTTGGCCTTGATCTGCTGCATGAATGGATGCTGCTCACGCTTCACTTCGAGGTCTTGCGGACGCAAGTAGAGGCCTGCATCGGCTTTCACGCTCAAGATATTCTTGCCCAGATGCGTCTTATACAGAAAATCGTCTTTGATCAGGAGTGGGGTCGTATTCACCAATTGGTCATTGGCTCGCTCACCTGTGATATTCTTGTTCACATCTGACCATTGAGTGGCGAAACTCAACTGGTTTCTTAGGTACTTGGAATCTGTGTTGGCCAGCAGCGTGATGTCAGCCTGTATGTCTTGCTGCTTGGATTTGGCACTTTCGCCCACCACATCAACTACCGTCTCGTTGCCAGAGAGGTAGTAGGTGGTCTCATCGAAGCTGGAGGCCGTCAGACGGTCAGTGTGGTAAGTCAGCTGCACATTAAGCTGATAGTCATCGTTCAACTTGAAGGTGCTACCAATGTTGGCAATGCCACTGCGATTATCACGCGTACGTTCGCTGGAGAGTGGAGCGAGTGATGGGCTCACTCTGAGAAACTCCTTAATGCTATAATCATTTCCGCCTCCGCCACCGCCAAGATAGGAGCCATAGTCGGATCCGAAGCCATTGAGTGAACCACTGAAATCCAGACCTGTATTATCGGCCTTGAAAAGCACAGTGGTCTGCATCTTCTGTCCGATGTTCAAGGCGTTGAAATCGGCATTCACGAGGAGTGGGGAGAAACCCAAGCCTCCCTTCACAGAGCCTGTCCATTTGGACTGTGCATGGTCTTTCAGCACCACGTTCACTGCAGCGGCATCACTGTACTCCACACCCTTCATGATCTTCATGCTCATGTGGTTCTCAGTGATTTCCAAACGCTCCACATCCTCTGGCTTCATATTATAAATAGGTGCGTAGTTGCCTTCGAGCATATCGAGGCCATTCACGTAGATTTTCTCTATGCGCATGCCATTGTATGTAAAGTAAGTATATCCACTGAATGACATCATCTGTATGCCAGGCATTTTCTTGATCACGTCTTCGAGTTTCTTGTCACGAATGTCCGTGAATTTCTCTACGTCGTAGCTTACGGTCTTCTCCAATCCATTTTCACCCGTAGCAGTCACCATGTCTTGTGCTTGGGCTTGGTAAACAGGTAAGAAGCTTATTCCTGACAAGAGGAATAAAATCTTTAACGAAAAGTGTAGTTTGTTTGTCTTCATTTGTAAGAATATTATAATGAGTTGTCTTTTTCTGATGCAAATGTAGGAGGATGGTTTGAGAGTACAAGTAGTTTTTACACGAACACCCCCTTTGCTTGTGACGAATTCCTTTTGCTGACTTTTTCCCTGCGATTTTCCCTGTGTTTCCCTTTATTTTCCCTGTTTTCCCTATAAACGCCCATAAGAAGAGGGAAAAATCGTAAACCGCAATCTTCCTATATTATATTTGCAATGCTTTCAGAGAGAGAAGGCAGAAGGCAGAAGACAGATGCCAGCTTTTACCTTCACCCTTCACTTCTATAGCGTAAGTCACTGAAAGTAAACAGGCTAAGTGGGTGAAAGTGGATGGCTTTACCTTCACCTTACCTTCACCCACCTTCACCTGTTTTTAAGAATAAAGTAGATACTAACAACTATTTATTTGTTATATTATGGAAAACGAAATGACTGACAATCAGGGAGCTATCTACATGGTAGAGAGCTTTCTCGATGAGAACTACGAGTTCCGTCGAAACGTGCTCAGTGGAAAGACTGAGGTAAGAAAACTAAGTGAGGATGCGGACGATTGGAGCATCCTGACGGCTGAAGCCCTCAACTCCATCGTCCGAAAAGCCAAGAAGGAGGGACTTGATGAGAAGTCGCCTCGTACTGATATTGAAGAGTATATAGGATCGGATGCCGTTAAAGACTATGATCCTATCAAAGACTATCTGGAGCACCTGCCTGCTTGGGATGGTCAGAACCATGTGGCAGGATTATTCTATAGGATTCCAGGACTTACTTCTGAACAACTGAAGTGGTGCAGCACTTGGCTTCGTTCTGCAGTGGCGCATTGGATAGGGATGGACATGCTTCATGGCAATGAGTGTGTACCTGTCTTGATAGGTGCTCAAGGATGTGGAAAGAGTACCTTTGCTGTAAGGCTTCTGCCTCCAGAACTGCGAACTTACTTCCTTGATCATATCAACTTTGGGAATAAGTTCGACAGCGATATGGCCTTGACGCACAACCTTTTGGTGAATATCGACGAGTTTGCCAATATGGGAGCATCACAGCAAGGAAAGCTGAAGCAGATACTCTCAAGGGTGAAGGTTAATGGAAGGCCAATCTTCGGAAAGAGTCAGGAGGATAGAAAGCGCTATGCTTCCTTCCTTGCCACTACCAACGATGAGCATCCGCTTTGCGACCCTACAGGCAGTCGTCGCTATCTGTGTTTAAGAGTTCCCAAAGACATGTTCATCGACAACGAGACGCCCATTGACTATCAGCAACTCTATGCCCAACTGCTTTATGAGCTCCAAGTACAACAAATCCCTTATTGGTTTACTAACGATGAAGTAG